>Ga0315280_10000211_pt1 | contig 113110 bp, 95 predicted proteins | sample YL17G06_40_MG_FD_203697 | JGI IMG/M metagenome (GOLD analysis project Ga0315280, IMG submission 203697) | Sediment microbial communities from Yellowstone Lake, YNP, Wyoming, USA - YL17G06_40 | ecosystem: Environmental > Aquatic > Freshwater > Lake > Sediment | place: USA: Wyoming | collected... | reverse complement strand
CTATCAGAGAAAAAAGAAAAAATCGCTGACCATCAATCCCTATAAAAAACAGCAGCCTTCCATGGTTACTTTTTATACGATTCAACAACCTGAGTTTCGGTTACCTGGTTAAATGATTTGACACGCTTCGGAGGGAAACCTGGACCCCGAGCCTTGCCAGTTTTCCCGAATTATCGTATAAAAAGTGAGACAAGAAAAGAAGAAGGAGGAACCATGACTTTCTCAAGAAAAGAGTTTTTAAAAATTCCGGGGCTGGGCCTTCTCTCCCTGGACGCTCCGAGGGTCTATGGCGCGGCTCGTCATGGATGATTAATCGTTGCGTACTCGGATGTCAAGTTGAGCTTAAAATAGCGTAAGGCGGGCTAGGAAGCTGCAGGGACACTTTTTCGGGGTGTCGGCTTCTCCCCTTCCACGACCACCTGCGAGTAGTCGGCCATCTGGAGCAGCACCTTGCTGATCGCCTGGAGCAGCGCCAGGCGGTTCCTGCGGAGCTTATTGTCCTCGGCCATGACCAGGACGTGGTCAAAAAAACTATTGAGGCCGGGCTGGATCCGAAAGATGATTTTCTGGGCCTGGGCAAAATCGCCTTTGCCGATCATCGGCGTGATATTCTGCTTGATAATGGAAAAAATGGAATACAGCTCGCGTTCATCTTTCTCCACGAACAGTCCCGCATTGACGGCAAACGCAGGCTGGCCGGTGATGATATTATTGACGCGCTTGGCCATCAGGATCAGCGGTTCAAACTGAGGGCTGGACACGAGTGCGTCCAGCGCCTTGAGGCGAAGTCCGGAATAATAAATATTATCGATGCCGGCATTGAGGGCGGCATTGACCAGATCGTATCTGAATCCTTTCTTTTCAAAGATATAGCGGAGGCGGTTGATGAAGAAATCCCGGCCAGACGCGACGATCTCCTTTTTCTGCCGTTTCAGCTTGTCCCCATACGTCGAAAAGACCTTGTCCAGGAGCCTCGTGAAGGATATGTTCAGCGGAAGGTCCAGGATGATCTTGCAGACGCCGTGGGCGTTGCGGCGGAGGCCAAAAGGATCGCTGGAGCCCGTGGTTTGAATGCCGACGCCCATCACGCCCACGATCGAATCCAGCTTATCCGCCAGGGACAGGAGGGCTCCCGGCAGTGAAGAAGGGGATTCGTCATCGAGGCTTTGAGGCTGGTAATGCTCGTAGATCGCCTGGGCCACGGCGTCAGGCAGGCCTTCCGCCCTGGCATAAAGCCCCCCGACCTTTCCCTGGAGTGAAGGGAACTCTCTGACCATGTCCGTCACCAGGTCCACTTTGCAGAGCTCGGCGGCCCCGACGGCGTCTTTCTCGACCTTCTTGGCCTCGGCTTTTTCGCAGAGATAGGCGACGATCTTCTTCAAGCGTTGGGCTTTATCGTCATAGCTCCCCAGTTTTTCCTGGAAAAGGACATGCTTCAGACCGGGAGCTCTTTTTTTCAGGCTGATCTTGCGGTCCTGCTCCCAGAAAAACTTGGCATCCTCAAGCCTGGCTTTGAGCACTCGCTCATTGCCCTTCTGGATGAACCCCTTGGAATCGCCGGGCGCATCGGCCACACCTAGAAAGAAAGGAAGCTGCTTTTTCTCTTTGACTACGGAAAAGAGCTTCTGCCCTTCCCGCATGGCCGTGCTCAGGATTTCGAGGGGCAAGTTCAAGTATTCTTCTGGAAAAGAACCCATAAAGACAAAGGGATATTCCACGTCATTGGATAACTTATCCAGAAGCTCAGGATCCGGATAAAGCTGGGCCTTGAGAGGAGCCAGCCTGGCCTCGATCTGATTAAGGATGATCGTCTTGCGCTCCTCCTGGTCGATGATCACCAAGTTTTCTCTAAGTGCCGCCCGGTATTCTGCGAAAGACTTGACCTGTAGTTTTTGCGGAGCATGGAGCTTATGGCCATAGACGAAATCCGTTGAGGCCAGTCCTTCGAGCTGAAAGGAAAGCGGCTGTCCGCCGAAGAGACAGAAGAGATTCCGGACCGGCCGCGAAAACCTCAGCGATCCCGTTCCCCACTTCATCATCTTGGGGAAAGACATCGAGGCCAGGACCTGGGGAATGAACTTGCTCAGGATCTCGGACGCGAGTTTTCCCGGCTCGACTCTATTAAAACCCAGGTACTCGCCCTTGGCAGTCTTGATCACCTGGAGATCGCCGACAGCGATGCCTTTCGATTTAGCGAAACCCTGGGCCGCCTGCGTCGGCGTCCCATCCGCGGCAAAAGCGACGGCCTTGGGAGGCCCGGTCACGATCTCTTCACGATCCTCTTGTCTCTCCGCGATATCGCCGACAACAATCAGGCGACGGGAGGTGCTGTACAGGGAGAACTCCGCTACGGCAAGTTTTGCCGCCGCCAGTGCCTTGCGGAATTTCTCTTGGAGGTCGTCCAGGGCCATCTTGACGTGGGAAGACGGCATCTCTTCGGTGTTGATCTCCAGCAGGAAATCCATCAGGCGCTCCCCTCGCCGCTCGTGTATTTCAAGGCGATCTGGTTGACCTGGGCGCGGATCTGGGCGATCATCTTCACTCGCTCCGTAACGCTGATCGCCCCCCGCGCATCCAGAAGGTTGAAGACATGCGAGCACTTCAAGCACATGTCGTAGGCGGGCAGAAGCAGGCCTTTCTCGATGAGCTTGGCCGCCTCCTTTTCGGACAGCCGAAAATTTTCGCGCAGGGATCGGACCGTGGCCTGGCTGAAATTGTATTCGGAAAACTGCTTTTCCTCCTCGAAGCGGAGGTCCCGGTAGCTGACGTCCTCGGACCATTTCAGGTCGTAGATGTTGTCTTTTTCCTCGAGGAACATCTCCAGCCGCTCGAGCCCGTAGGTTATTTCGACGGGGATGGGAAAGACTTCGACCCCTCCAGCCTGCTGGAAATAGGTGAACTGGGTGATTTCGAGCCCGTCCAGCATGACCTGCCAGCCGACGCCCCAGGCGCCGATGGTCGGAGACTCCCAGTCGTCCTCGTCAAAGCGAAGGTCATGGTCCTCCAGGTTGATGCCCAGGGAGACCAGGCCGTCGATATAGATTTTCTGGATATCGTCCGGCGAAGGCTTGATGATGACCTGGAATTGGTGGTGCTTCTGGACGCGGTGGGGGTTTTCTCCGTAGCGGCCATCTGTCGGCCGACGCGAAGGCTGGACATAGCCCACCCTCCAAGGCCGTTTATCCAGCACCCGGAAGAACGTATCGGGCGTCATGGTTCCGGCGCCCACTTCAAGGTCATAGGAGGGAGCCAGATAGCAGCCCTGGGCGGCCCAGAACTTCTGCAGGTTCATGATCAGGTTCTGCAGGCTCATAATTTCTTTTCTCTCTCCCATTTGAGGACCGGGTTTCGCGCCGCCGCGGTCTCATCCAGCCGGCGGACATAGGACTGGTGAGGCGCCGATTTCAGGATCTCCGGGTTCTGCTTCGCTTCCTGAGCGATCTTTTTCATGGCGTCGATAAAAATATCCAGGTCGCGCTTGCTCTCGGTCTCGGTCGGCTCGATCATTAAAGCGCCATGGACGATCAGCGGGAAGGACATCGTCGGTGGATGGACGCCGTAGTCGATCAGCCGCTTGGCGATATCAATGTTCAGAATCCCGTTCTCCTTCTGGATTTTGTCCGAGAAGACGCACTCATGAAGGGTCGGCGAGTCATATTTGAGATGGTAGTCCTTCTGCAGGCTCTTGCGGATGTAGTTGGAATTAAGGACCGCAATTTCGGCGATCTCTTTGATTCCCTCCGGTCCGAGCGTCAGCATATAGGCCAGGGCTCGAACGGCAACGAGGAAATTTCCGTAAAAGCTGCGAACACGGCCGATCGTTTTGGGCCGGACAAAATTCAGGGCATATTGTTCGCCTCTTTTTTCGATGATGGGAATGGGCAGATACGGCTCGAGGACCTTTTTCACGCCGACGGGCCCGGCACCCGGGCCGCCGCCGCCATGGGGTGTGGAAAATGTCTTGTGCAGGTTGATGTGAATGACATCCACGCCCGCGTCACCAGGCCTGCAGATGCCGGTCAGCGCATTCATATTGGCGCCGTCCATATAAAGAAACCCGCCCTTGGCATGGACGATTTCGGCGATTTTTTTGATGTCCCACTCAAAGACCCCGAGCGTGTTCGGGTTGGTCAGCATGAGCGCGGCGACATCGCCCGTCATATTGCGGGCCAGATCTTCAAGGTCGACCGTCCCCGCCTGGTTGGATTTGACCTCCTGGACGCGATAACCACAGAGATGCGCGCTGGAGGGGTTCGTGCCGTGGGCCGAATCAGGAATGAGGACGATCTTCCTCGCGTCGCCCCGTTCCTCAAGGCAGGCCCGGATGAGCATCATGCCGGTTAACTCTCCTTGCGCGCCCGCAGAGGGCTGGAGCGTGAAGGCATCCATGCCGGCGATTTCGCAAAGATAGTCCGCGATTCTCTTAAGAACTTCCAGGTTTCCCTGCACCAGGTCCGGAGGCGCGAAGGGGTGGGATGACACAAAGCCCGCGAGCGAAGCCGCTCTTTCGTTGACCTTGGGGTTGTACTTCATCGTGCAGGACCCGAGCGGATAGAACCCGATGTCCACGCAGTAGTTCGCCTGGGACAGCCGGGTGAAATGCCGAACAACCTCCACCTCGGAAACCTGAGGAAAATCGGGGATGTCCTCGCGGACAGGAAGCCCTTGGAAAATATCGTTCTTGGCCGGCACATCGAGTTTCGGAAAAGCGAATGCCCGTTTGCCTTTATCGCTGACTTCGAAGATCAAGGGTTCGCGGATCATCGTAACGCCTCCTCGACGAGCGAGGCCAGCCTGTCGATCTCTTCTTTCTGATGGACCTCCGTGACGCAGAAGAGCCCGCAGTTCTTGAGCTCGGGATAGAATGCGCCGAGGGCCAGTCCCCCGACGACTTCCTTCTGCTTGAGATCTTCGTTCACTTTTTGCAAATCTTTTGGAAATTCAAGCACGAATTCATTGAAAAATTTTCCGGCGAATTTCTTTTTGATGCCTTTCACCCGCGCGAGCCGGTCGGCGGCGTAGTTTGCTTTCTGGATGTTCTGCATCGCCATTTCCTTCAAGCCCAACTGACCCAATGTCTCCAGAAATATGGTCGCCCTCAAGGCGCACAAGGCCTGATTCGTGCAGATATTGGAAGTGGCTTTTTCACGGCGAATGTGCTGCTCCCGGGTGGACAGTGTCAGGACAAAGCCGCGGTTGCCGTCAACGTCTTTTGTCTGTCCGGCGATGCGGCCCGGAAGCTGCCGGATAAAATCTTTCATGCAGCCCATAAAGCCCAGGTACGGCCCGCCAAAGCTAGGCGCGAGCCCGAACGATTGGGCTTCGCCGCAGACGATATCGGCGCCAAGCCTCCCCGGCGCTTCCAGGATGCCGAGCGAGGCGGCTTCCGCCACAGCCACGATCAAAAGGGCCTGTCGGCTATGGACAAGCTCGCCGATTTTTTTCAGATTTTCGACGACGCCGAAGAAATTCGGCGACTGGATCATCACGGCCGATACGTCTTTGTCCAACTTTTCGGCCAAGGCCTTGAGATCGATCTCTCCGTTCTCGCCGAATCCGGCCTCTTCCACGGTTACGGCCAGATTCTTTGTGTATGTGCCGATCGTCTCCCGATACTGAGGATGAAGGGCACGGGCGACAAGCACCTTGGATTTTCCGTTCAGGCGATGGGCCATGAGCACGGCTTCGGCGGCCGCCGAAGCCCCGTCGTAGAGCGAGGCGTTGGCGATATCCATCCCGGTCAGCTGGCAGATGAGCGTCTGGTATTCGAAGATCACCTGGAGGGTGCCCTGGCTGACTTCGGGCTGATAAGGGGTATAGGGTGTGACAAATTCACCGCGGGAACTCAGATAATCGACGACCGTAGGAATAAAATGAACGTAAGATCCGGCGCCGAGAAACGAGAGACACTTGGCATAGACGTTCTTCGCAGCGAGAGCCTCAAAGTGCCGCAGGAGTTCCGGCTCGGGCATGGCCGCCGGAAGATGGAGTCCTCTCTTCAGCCGGATGTCCTCCGGAAAACAGCAGAAGAGCTCTTCCGGCGAAGAGACGCCGATCCTGTCCAGCATCTCTTTCTTGTCTTGATTGCTTAAAGAGATATAGCTCATTTTAGTGTTCGAGTCCTTCCAAGAATTTTTCGTACTCGGTCGCTTTCATCAGGGAATTGACGTCGGCCTTATTTTTAACCTTGAGACGGAGGATCCAGCCTTTGCCGTGGGGATCCTGGTTGACGAGCTCGGGAGAATTGTTCAACTCGGAATTGACGTCGGCCACTTCCCCGCTGATCGGGGAAAACACCTCGGAAACGGCCTTGACCGACTCGATCGACCCGATCGTCTGGTGCATATCGAGCTGGGTGCCGACGGCGGGCAGCTCGACATAGACGACATCGCCCAACTGCTTCTGGGCAAACTCGGTGATCCCAACCAGGGCCTGGTCGCCTTTGACCTGGACCCACTCATGGTCTTTCGTGTAAAAAAAATTTTGGGGATACATGGTACGGCCTCCTTATGAGTTCTTTTTTGGAATCTAATACTTTCTCTTGTAAAACGGGGTCGGGATGACTCTGGCTCTGACTTTTTTGTCCCTGATCCCGATCTCGAATTCCGTGCCGATCTCAGTTTTCTCGATCGGCAAATAGACAAGCCCAATGCTTTTTTTGAGATAGGGCGCGAACGTTCCCGAGCGGACTTCGGCGACCTTTTCGCCTCCGACGAACACGGGATAATGGGGCCGGGCGATTCCTCTGTCCAAGAGCTCGAAGCCGACGATCTTTCGCCGGATGCCCCCCTCGCTCTGTTTTAAAAGGACATCGCTGCCGAGAAAAGCCCCCTTTTTAAATTTGACGATCCATTTCAGATCGGCCTCCAGGATGGTCGTCTTGTCGTCGATGTCGTTTCCGTAGAGCATGAGCTTGGCCTCAAGCCTCAGCGTGTCCCGGGCGCCCAGGCCGATGGGCTGGATTCCCAGGGACCTGCCGCTTTCGAGGATTGCATCCCAGATGACACCGGGGTTCGAGGCGGTCGTATAGATTTCAAAACCGTCCTCGCCGGTGTATCCGGTCCGGGAGACTAGGGTATCGATCCCGGCCACTTTTCCCCAAGCGGCCCAGAACGATTTCATCTCGTCCAATCGAACATCCGTCAGCGGCCTGAGGATCTCCGCCGCTTTGGGTCCTTGCAGGGCCAGCTGGCTGTACGAATCGGAGAGGTTTTCCGCTTTGACGTTGAACCCCGCCAGATGGCTGATGACCCACTGATAATCCTTATCCGTATTAGCGGCATTTACGACGAGCAAATATTTTCCCAGGTCAAGGCAATAGACCAACATGTCATCGACAAATGTCCCCTGGGGAGTCGTCAAGGCCGTGTACTGGGCGTGGTTCAGGGCCAAGCGCGAGGCATCGTTGGGAGTCAGGTGCTGGACAAAGGGCAAGGCCTCTTTTCCCGTGATCAGGATCTCCCCCATATGGCTGACGTCGAAAAGGCCGGCCGCCGTGCGGACGGCCAGGTGCTCATCGATGATCCCTTTGTATTCGACCGGCATATCCCAGCCGAAAAATTCGATCATCTTGGCGCCGAGTTTTTTGTGGTTGGCATTGAGACGGGTTGTTTTCATAAGAGGCTTCCTTATTTAAGTAATATGATTTTCTCCGGGCTGTGAAATAATTTACTACCATAGAATTCAATGGCTTGCAAGCTATAATTGGCCCGCGACCGGCGGCTCGTGATTTGGGTGGCACGGCATATTCCCTCCACGCCCGCAGCGGAAGGGGCCCACTGGGGGATGGGTGAAGCGAGGACGGAGAGGGAATGTGCCGTGACAGGACCCGAACACGAGCCGCTGTGCTTGCTCGGCAAGGACAAAATAAAAAGTAGAATTCGCGTTAAAGAATGTGTAAAATGATTCTCCGATGAGTGCGCAGGAACGGCCGCACCGGGACGTCTCGGTCATTCTCCCGACTTATAACGAGCGGGACAATATCGGCCCTCTGATCCTCGAAATCCTCAAATATACGCCCCAGAATACCGAAGTGATCGTGGTCGATGACAATTCTCCAGACGGCACGTGGCAAGTCGTGGAAGACCTGCAGAAAAATCTTCCCCAACTCTATCTCCTGCGCCGGATTGACAAAAAGGGATTGGCCTCGGCACTCCGGGATGGGATCGCCTATTCGAAAGGCGAGATCATCGTCTGGTCGGACTGCGATTTCTCCATGCCGCCGTCGAAGATCCAAGAATTGCTGCGGGGGATCGGCCAAGGACAGGACGTGCTCGTCGGGAGCCGGTTCGTCAAGGGCGGAGGCGTCCAGATCGTCGCCGGCAGCAACGACACCCTCCTTGCCTACCTGATGAGCCTGACCCTTAACAGTTTCACCCAGCGAGTCCTCGGCCGCACGTTCAAGGACTACACCAGCGGCTTCATAGCCTTGAGGCGCGAGGTCTTGGACAGGATCCCGCTCCGAGGCGATTACGGCGAATATTTCATCGACTTGATCTACCGGGCGCGGAAGCTGGGCTATAAAGTTTCGGAAATCCCCTATATGTGCGTCGAGCGCCGGACGGGTGCCTCAAAAACGGGCCAGAGCTTTTTTGACTACCTCAAAAAAGGATGGAAATACGTCTGGTTGACAATCCAGCTCAGATTCACCAGAATAAAATCAAAGACGGGGATGACCGAATCATGAAAGGACTTATGAAAGTGACGCAGGGCGACGATATCTTTGCCATCGTTCTCCGCAAAAATTTTTCAAGACCCGGACCGAATTTTTTTACCCCGGGAGAGTTCTCCCAGCAGCTGGGGATGCTCGTCCATCCCAGGGGTAAGATCGTCAAGCGCCACCGCCATAAATTGGTCAAACGGGAGATTTTCCGGACGCAGGAAGTCCTGGTCCTGCTGGAGGGCAAGATCAAGGTCGAGCTTTATAACGACAAAAGAAAAAAATTGAGGACGGTGATCATGACGCCGGGGGATGCCGTTCTCCTCGCCCGGGGCGGCCACAAGGTCAAAGTCCTGGAAGCGGCCAAAATCATCGAAGTCAAGCAGGGCCCCTATGCCGGCTTCGATGACAAAGAATTCTTCTGACCGAACATGATCCCCGTCAACGAACCGCTCATTGCAAAAAACACGCTGAGATACGTTACGGATTGCGTTCAAAGCGGCTGGATCTCCTCGGCAGGCTCGTACATCCAGAAATTCGAGCAGCAATTCGCCGGCTATCTTAAAGTCAGGCATGCCGTAACGACAACCAGCGGCACGACGGCGCTTCATCTTGCCCTGGCCAGCCTGGGCCTCGGCCCCGGGGATGAAGTCGTCATCCCGGCCCTGACCATGATCGCCGTTCCTTACGCGGTGCTTTACACGGGCGCCAAGCCGGCGATCGTGGATGTGAACCGGGACATGTTCAATATCGACCCGGAAAAAATCCTCGAATTCATAAAAAAGGGCTGCCGCTTCGATCCGCGGAAAAAAGTCCTTGTCAATAAAAGAACGAATGCCACGGTCAGGGCCATATTGCCCGTGCATCTCTACGGCCATCCCTGTCCCATGGATCCGATCATGGCCATCGCTAGAGAATATTCTTTGCGGGTCGTGGAGGATGCGGCGGAAGCGCATGGGGCCCTGTTCTATCCGGACGGCAATCCCAACAAAGCTCAGTATGCGGGCGCGATCGGAGAGATCGGCTGCTTCAGTTTCTATGCCAATAAAATTGTGACGACCGGTGAAGGCGGGATGGTCGTCACAAACGATGACAAGCTGGCCGAACGGGCCCGGAGCCTTAAAGATTTGGCCCATGCCCCCCAAAAAAGATTTCTTCATACCGAGCTGGCCTTCAACTACCGGATGACCAACGTCCAGGCCGCCATCGGGGCCGCCCAGCTCGAGGAAATTGAAAAATACATCGAGATCAAGCAAGCCATGGCCGCCGCCTACAAAGAGCTTCTTTCGGGAGTGCGGGGGCTCGTTCTGCCCTGCCAAAAGGAATGGGCCAGGAACGTCTACTGGATGTACGCGGTTCTCGTGGAAAAAGAATTCGGCGTGGCCCGGGATGAATTCATAAAAAAGCTCAAAGCGGAAGGCATCGATACACGGACGTTTTTCATTCCCGTCCACGAACAGCCGGTCTTTGCCAAAGAGAGGGAGTATCAAGGGCTGTCCTTTCCTGTGGCCGAAGAACTCTCCCGAATAGGCTTCTATCTCCCTTCGGGCTTGGCGCTGACGAAAAGCCAGATCCAAGAAGTCTGCCGGGCGATAAAAAGAATAAGTGTGTCATCGCCAGGAGCGTAGCGACGCGGCGATCTCATCATCTGGACGATGGCCGCGCTGAGAGACTCGCCATGACCAGACTTCATGTCAATCGCTAACCATGGAAAAAGCCGAATACCGGAAGCACTTCGAGCTCGAGGAAAACTTTTGGTGGTTTCGCGGCCGCCGCGACATTCTCCGCAACATTCTTCTGCCGCGCCTTAAACAAGATAAAAAGCTCACCCTGCTCGATGCCGGCTGCGGCACCGGCTATAACCTCAAGTTCTTTGAAGGCTTGGGAACGGCGTTTGGCTGTGACTTTTCTGAAGACGCCCTCGGCTTTTGCCGCCAGAGGGGCTTAAAAAAATTAGCTCGGGCCGATCTCCAAAAGCCTCCCTTTAAAGACCGGAGCTTCGACCTGATCGCCTTGCTCGACGTCCTTTACCACAAGAGCATTAAAAATGATGTCGAAGTCCTGCGAGAAATCAACCGGCTGCTGAAAAACGGCGGCTTCCTGCTTTTGTCCGACAGTGCTCTTAAGATCCTGAGCGGCCGTCATGACCTGGCTTTCCATGCGCGAGAACGATACAGAAAAAAAATATTAAAGGCCCGGCTGGAACGGGCCGGTTTTTCTCTGGTGCGGGGGAGCTATTTCAATTTTTTCCTTTTTCCGGCCGTTTTGACCATCCGGCTCATGGAAAATCTTACGCCCTCGCGGAACAAAGCTATTCAATCCGACCTACAAGCCGTCCCCCCGCGGCTCAACTCCGTTCTTTACGAGATTCTCCGATTCGAAGCGTTTTTATGCAGGCACATCAACCTCCCGCTCGGCAGCTCTATCGTCTGCCTGGCCAGAAAACGCCCCTAAAATGTCCTGTAGCTTTGTCCCATAATGTCCTAAATCGATGTTCCATAATGTCTTATATTTTTGATACGGGAGATTGTGAGAGACGGGAAACGCCTTTAGGTTCCTCCTCTACGTTAAGAAGACCTATTTTTGTAAGCAGAAATAAGTTTCTTCTGTTGATAAATGGGGATGATTCTTAACAGTTATTTTGAGTATAATAAGGGACTGTCGATGCTAAAAATTAAAGCTCAACTGAAAGCGGATATTTATGAAAAACTGAAGGACAGGTATCCGCTGTCGCTCTCCGATATCGATTTCCTCTATCCGCCCCAGCCAAAGATGGGAGACTTGGCGCTATCGCTCCCCTTTCCGCTGGCGAAAAAGCTCAGGGCCAATCCTCGGCAGATCGCTCAGGAGATGCTCGCCCGCCTCGAGGGTCTTCCCGGCGTCGAAAAGATGGAGGTGGCGGGCGCCGGATATATCAATTTCTTCCTTGAGAAAAAAAACTTCTTTAGAGACAAGCTTCGATCCATTCAGACATCTTCGCTCCGGCCGGAAGAAACGAAGATCATTGTCGAGCACACCAACATCAATCCCAACAAGACCGCCCACATCGGCCATCTCCGGAATGCCTGCCTGGGCGATACATTGGTCCGGTGCTTGAGAGACAAAGGCGAGACGGTCGAAGTCCAGAATTATATCGACGACACCGGCGTCCAGGTCGTCGATGTGGTCTTCGGATTCCTAGAGCTGGAGAAAAAATCGTTGGCCGACCTGGAAACCATCGAGAAATTCGATTATTACTGCTGGGACCTCTATTCGCGGACCGCCGCCTATCTGGACAACCATCCCGAAACACAGGCTCGCAAGGCCGAAATCCTCAAAAGGATCGAGCATGGGCAAAATCCTGAGTCTGCCCTGGCCCATCATGTCTCCCGCCGCATTCTCAGGGCCCATCTGGCTACGATGAAAAGAATTGGCGCAACCTATGATGTCCTCCCCTGCGAAAGCTCGATCCTCGGCCTGAAATTCTGGGAGAAGGCGTTCGCCCTCCTCAAAGAAAAACAAGGGATCCATTATGTCTCGGAAGGCGACAATCAAGGCTGCTGGGTCATGAAACTCGAGGACGAGGCCGAAAAAGAAAAGATCATCGTTCGCTCGGACGGGACGGTGACGTATGTCGGAAAAGACATCGCCTACCAGCTCTGGAAGTTCGGGCTGCTGGAAAAGGACTTCTATTATGAGCCGTTCCTCGAGGACAACGGCCACACGCTCTGGATCAGCACGGCGACGCCGAATGACGGCGGCCAAGCCTTCGGTGGGGGAAGCAAAGTCTACAATGTCATCGATACACGACAGTCCTATCTCCAAAAAGTGGTCGTCCAGGGTTTGAGGGCTCTCCAATTCTTCCGCCAGGCCGAAAAATCCAATCACTTTTCCTACGAGATGGTCGCCCTCTCGCCGCGGAGCCTTAAAGAATTAAATTTCCAGGTCAGCCGGGAAGAAGCCGGGAGAGCATTCCTGGAGGTTTCGGGCCGGAAGGGGCTGGGGGTCAAAGCCGACGACCTGCTCGACAGGCTCGAGGAAAAAGCCTTGGCCGAGGTCGATAAGAGAAACCCCGAGTTGCCGGCCGAGCAGAAAAAACTGACGGCCAGCCAAATCGCCTGCGGAGCCTTGCGCTATTTCATGCTGAAATATGCCAGAAACTCACTGATCATCTTTGATTTCGACGACGCTCTCAGCTTCGAGGGAGAGACAGGGCCTTACCTCCAGTACACGGCGGTCCGGCTGAATAGCATTTTCCGGAAAATGGAAGACCGTGAGGGTGTGAGCCTGGCGGACATCGAAAAACGCCTGATTCCGGAAAAGCCGGAGTCCGCGGCCTGGCTGGAATTCCCTCTCGAACGCCTGGCCCCGGAAGAGAGTTCCTCGTTCTGGGATCTCATCATCTATGCCGCCCAGCTCGAAGAAGAAATCCTGCACTCCGTGGAATCTCTCGAGTTTTCCCACCTGGCCAAATTTGCCTTCAACTTCTGCCAGAAATTGAATGCCTACTACCATCGCTACCCGATCCTCGCCGAAGACAATCAGGCGGTCAAAAATATGAGGATCGCCACCATCTATTTGGCCAGGGGAGTCCTCGCTCGGGCGCTCGACCTCATGGGCGTCCCCGTGCCGGAGAGAATGTAATGCGCCGGAATCATATGTGATATCGAAGAGGCGTTGGAATCGCCCCCGACGCCCCCATAGCGGAGGGGGGCCCCGTCGGCTTTTCGACGGGGGGAACCGACGGGACTGGTTCCCCAGGGAGCAGGGGGCGATTCCGACGCCGATAGAAAATCACACAAATGGAGATTCTTATTAGCCATGCCAGGAATTTGCCTTCAATATCAAATTTATTATAATAACTAGTTTGAACGGCGGTTCTATTCGGGATCGACCGTGAAACCATAGGATGATCTCGAAGGTTTTATTTTAAAGGTTCGGATATAAGGATTCTGTCAGACACGTCGAATCCGGAAATTCGAAATGTCTCCGAATCCAGAGAAAGGAGGTTTGTGAATGATCGCCGTTGAGCACCTCACGAAAAAGTACGGTGACCTGCTGGCCGTCAGCAACCTGAGCTTCAAAGTCGAAAAGGGCAAGATTTGGGGCTTCCTGGGTCCCAATGCGGCCGGCAAGACAACCACCATGCGCATCCTGACCGGCTACCTTCCCGCCACGGATGGGAAGGCATCGATTGGAAAATTCGACGTCTTCGAGCAGCCCAACGAAGTCAAGCAGATCCTGGGCTATCTTCCGGAAGTCTTGCCGCTCTACCCGGACATGACCGTCACGGAATACCTCAACTTTGTCGCCTCGATCAAAAAAATCCCTTCCGCCAAGAAAAAAGAGGCGGTCGGCAAAGCGATCAAGGTCAGCGGGCTGGACCAGGTTAAAGGCCGCTTGATCAAAAATATCTCCCGCGGCTTCAAACAGAGGGTCGGCATTGCCCAGGCCCTCGTCCATGACCCTCAAGTCCTCATCCTGGATGAGCCGACGATCGGCCTCGACCCGGCTCAGATCATCGAGATCCGCCAGCTGATCAAGTCCCTCAAGGGCGAGCATACGATCATCCTGTCCACACATATCCTGGCCGAGGTCACCCAGACCTGCGACGGAGTCGTCATCATTAAAGAAGGAAAGCTCATGGCCTCGGGATCGCTCGAGGAACTGACCGCGTCCTTCCGGACAAAGGAAGGCGCCGTCGTCAGGGTCCGCAGGGGCATCCAGGACGCGGCGGTCTTGCTGAGGACGATTCCCGGCGTCGAAAAAGTCAATCGCGAGGACAACGAGCTCAAGGTCGAGTGGAAGCCGGGCCAGGATCCTCGGGACGACATCGCCAAACTCATCCTGGACCGGCAGTTCGGGCTTCTCGAGATGCGGCCCATAGCCATGAGCATCGAAGACCTCTATCTCAAAATCGTTTCGGGAGATGTGGAACAATGAACAACATCTGGATTGTCACCAAAAAAGAACTGCGGGCCTATTTCACTTCGCCCATTGCCTATGTGGTCATCACGGTCTTCCTGGTGCTGGCGGGCTTTTTCTTCTACAGCATGGTTTGGTGGTTCAACAACCAGTCGCTGCAAATGGCCCAGAACCAGTATTACTACCAGCAGCTCAACATTAATCAGATGGTTTACAATCCCTTGTTCCACAACATCAGCATCATCCTCCTGCTCATGCTGCCCCTGCTGACCATGCGGCTCTTTGCCGAAGAGAAAAAGATCGGCACCGAAGAGCTTCTGTACACGTCGCCGCTTTCGATCAGCCAGATCATCTTGGGAAAATTCCTGGCTTCGCTCGTCGTCCTGCTGGCCATGCTCGCTCTGACCGGCTTTCTCTCGATCTTCACCTTTCTCTACGGAAATCCCGAGGTCGTTCCTGTTCTCAATGGCTACCTGGGATTGTTCTTGATGGGCGCGGCGTTTATCGCCATCGGCATCTTTTTCTCCTCGCTCACCGAGAACCAGATCGTCTCGGCCATCCTGACCTTCGGCGCCCTGCTCCTGTTCTGGATCATCAACTGGGCTTCGTATTCGGCCTCGGGTATTTGGAAAGACGTCCTCAACTATGTCTCGTTCTTTCAGCATTTCGACAACATGACCCAGGGCATCCTGGATACGACCGACCTCGTTTATTACATCAGCTTCTCCTTCCTCGGGCTCTTCTTGACGCATTCCGTGATCCAATCCAAGCGGTGGAGGTAAGCCATGGACAAGATCAAGAAAAACCTCAACTACATCGGTCTGGCCCTTCTCTTCCTGGCCGTTGTGGCCCTCAGGGTTTGGCCCGACAAGAAAATCGTGGCGATGGTCCTGGCCGCTCTTGGGATCGTCGCCATCGGCATTTATATCGGGCTCAACGTCTCCCAGCTCAAGCAGGGGCTCAAGCGCAGATCGTTCATCTACTCGAGCAATGCGCTGCTCGTTGCCGTCCTGGTCCTGGCCATCCTGGTCATCGTCAACCTCTTCTTTTTCCGGCATCACAAGCGCTTTGACTTCACCGAGGCCAAGCTCCACAGCCTGTCCGACCAATCGATCAAGGTTGCCAAAAACCTGAAGAACGACATCAACATCAAGTGCTTTTTCCGGGACGGCAACATGAGCCGCTCCCGGATGGAGGATCTGCTCAAAATCTACGCCTATCAATCTCCGAAGATTAAGTACGAGTTTATCGACCCCGATAAAAATCCCGGCTTGATCAAACGCTATGAGATCACGACGGACGGCACGAGCATTTTTGAATGCGCGGATAAGGAGAACCGGATTACCGCCGCAACCGAAGAGGACGTGACAAACGCCATCATCAAAGTCACCCGCGAAAAGAAGAAAGTGATCTATTGTCTCGAAGGGCACGGCGAGCACAGCATCGAAGTGACGGATGAGAACGGATACTCCTTTGCCAAAGACGAACTGGGGAAACTGGCCTATGACGTCAAGAAGCTGCAATTGGCGCTTGCCGATACATTCCCCAAAGACTGCGCTCTGCTCGTGATTCCCGGCCCCCAGAAGGATTTGCTCCCCAATGAGCTGGACACCATCAAGAAATATATCGAAGAGGGCGGCCGCGTCTTCTTTTTAATCGATCCTCAGACTGCCCCCGGCTTCATCCCCTACCTGGCCAAGTTCGGCTTCCGCCTAGAGAATGACATCATTGTCGATTCCATGTCACGCCTCATCGGCGGCGATTATTTCATCCCCACGATCGGCGAATACGAATCCCACGAAATCACGAAAAATTTCCGCTATGCCACGTTCTTCCCGTTCGCTCGATTGGTGGAAACGATCGACCCCAAGCCCGATGGCGTTTCCACGTCCCAAATTCTCGGCAAAACCAGCAGCAATTCATGGTCGAAAAGGGATTTCAAGCTCAAAGAGAAAATGACCCTTAAAGAGATCTCGTATGACAAGGGCAAGGACAAGGCCGGACCCATCGCCATTGCCGCTGTGGCCACCATCAAAGCCAAAACAGAGACCGGCGCGTCCTCTCCGAAAGAAGGCCGGATCGCCGTTTTCGGCGATTCCGACTTTGCCTCGAACCGCTATTACAACCTGGGCGGGAACGGCAATTTCTTCCTCAACGCGGCGAACTGGCTGACCGAGGAATCGGACCTGATCTCGATCCTGCTCAAGACGTCCAACCCGCGGGCCATCCAGCTTTCGCCATCGCAGGGCAAACTCATCTTTTGGGTGTCGGTCATCATTCTCCCCCTCATCGTCCTTGTCTTTGGGATCTCCATATGGATTCAGAGGAGGTCGCTGTGAAATTCAAAACCACGCTCATATTATTGGTCGTCTTTCTAGGACTGCTGGCCGTCATCCTCTTTGTCGATCAGAAGGGCAAGGGAGAAAAGGCCGGCGGCCCGGAAGAAAAGTTAGTGGCGCTAAAATCGGCCGATGTCGAAAAAATCACGCTGAAAAAAGGGAGCGAGACCCTGAGCTTCAAAAAAGACGACAAGGGCGAGTGGATGATCAGCGAGCCGCTGGAAGCGAAGGCCGACAATAACGAGGTCAACCAGCTGGCGGAGAGCTTCTCGGATTTGAAAATCGAAAGGGTCGTTGAGAAGGAAAACGCCGACCTCAAGAAATACCAGATCCCCCAGAAAGAAGTTGCGCTTTGGACAAAGGGCAACACCCTGCCCGTCAAGGTCTTGATCGGCATGGAAAATCCCCTGGACAACACATTCTTCGCTCAAAAAGAAGGCGATAAAAGAGTGGTCCTCCTGGCCGGCCTATTGAAGAACACTCTTGATAAGAAACTCTTCGATTTCCGGCAGAAAGACATCTTCAAATTCGAGACCGGGGACGTCAAGAGTATCAAGCTCCAGGCCAAGGATATCAAATGGGACGCCGAGAAGAAGGACAGTGAATGGTTCTTTGAAAAACCGCTCCGAGCCCTGGCCAAAGAAAGCAAGATTACGAACATCCTGGATACGCTGTCTAACCTGAAGGCCAAGGAGTTTATCGGGGAGGATAAAAAGGCTGACGAGCTCGAAAAGCTCGGGCTGGACAAACCGGAATACCAGATCACCCTGACCATGCCCAACGCCAACAAAGAGCTGACATTCGCCCTCCACAAGGACAAGGAAAAAACCTATGTGACGACGTCCCAGTCGACGAAGATCATCGTTCCCGAGAGCGACGTCCTGGCCGACCTTGAGAAGAAGGCCGATGGGCTCAGGGAGAACAAGGTCGTCAGCTTCAACACCTGGCAGACGAGCAAAGTCGCGATCAAAAAAGGCGCGCTGAACCTGACCCTCACCAAGGCCCAAAACGACAAATGGTACTTAGACGCCGCCCAAAAACAAGAGGCGGACGGCACGAAGATCGACACCTTCGTCCGGAAGATCGAAGGCCTGGAGGCCGCCGAATATATCGATGGGCCCAAGGGGCTGGCCACATACGGGCTGGACAAACCCCAAGCCGAAGTCACGATCTGGACGAAAGAGGCCGGAGAAAAGCCCGTGGAGAAGTCCTTCACGGTCCTCGTCGGAAACGTGGACAAGGATAAAAAGCAGGCTGTCCTGAAAAACGCCCGCCTGGACTACCTCTTCAAAGTCGATTCTTCATTCCTGGAGGAATTCCCTAAAGAGGCCAATGCCTGGAAAGCCCCCGAGCCGGAAAAGAAAGAGCCCGAAAAAAAGAAGTAGCCGATCCCGAGACAAAATTTCGCTTTTTCCCCTTGCCCGAACGGGGATAAATGGGGTTTCCATCTTAATCCTAAAAAAGCGCCGGATGAAGAGAGCCGCGGATGACTCCGAGACAGCAGGCTTTTAGTCGAAAGCTCGTCGCCTGGTATCGCGTCCACAAACGCCGCCTGCCCTGGCGAACAACTCACGACCCCTACAAAATTTGGGTCTCGGAAATCATGCTCCAGCAGACGACCGTCGGCGCCGTCGTCCCCTATTACGAAAAATGGCTGAAGCTCTTTCCCGACATGAAATCATTGGCCCGCGCGCCCCTGCAAAAAGTGCTCAAGGCCTGGCAGGGACTCGGCTATTATCAGCGAGTCCGGAATCTGCATCGCGCCGCGAAGTTTCTCATTCAAGAAAAGGGGGGAAAATTCCCCGATCGTTACGTTGAGATGAGGGAGTTACCCGGTTTTGGGGCCTACACAACGGCCGCGGTGCTCAGCATCGCCTTCGGTCAACTCTATCCCCTCGTCGATGCCAACGTCCGCCGCGTGTTAATGCGGATTTTTGGAATCCGGGGCCAAGCCGACGCGAAGCATGACCGAATTCTGCTCGATCGGCTCAAGCCGCATTTCCCGAAAAAACATGCCGGGACATTCAATCAGGCCTTGATGGAACTCGGCGCCCTAGTCTGCAGGCCCCGAGATCCGCTCTGCCTTCTCTGCCCGGTCCAAACATTCTGTTTGGCATTTGAGCGCGGCGAACAGGAAGTCATCCCCCGCCCCAAGAAGAGGGCGTATCACAAAATCGAGGCTGTTGTCGGGATCATCAAAAAAGACGGCAAGGTCCTGCTCCAGAAACGCCCCCCGACAGGACTTCTGGCCGGCCTCTGGGAATTCCCCGGCGGAAAGAAAAAGGCGGAAGAGAGCCTGAGAGCGGGGCTCGCCCGGGAAATCCGCGAAGAGCTGGGGGCTGAAGTCAAACAGGCGAAATTTTTGATGACCGTCAAACACGCCTATACCCAGTTCGAAGTCATGCTCCACGCCTATGAATGCACGCTCAAAGGCGAGCCGAAGCTCAAAAAGATTTCTCACCGATGGGTCTCCTTGAAGGCGATCCAGCATTACCCTTTTCCTTCCGGAAGCGCCAAAATCGTGAATTTTCTTAAAAGCGGCAGAGGACGGCACTAAGGTGGAAGCGACGTATCGATTCGTCAATTACGGACAGCGCTTCGAGCCGCAGGATAACACGCTGGTCCTGGATGTCGGGATGGCAACCGTTCCCGGCGTCATTGATCATCATCATCCCGAAGCCGAGGCCGAGTGCACGGCGTCCTTGATTGTGAAGCATCCTGACCTGGTTCTCGACCACATCCATGTCGTCGACCGACTGACGATCATTACCCACCGTTTGCCCGATTTTGACTCCCTGGCCTCGATCTTTCTTGTCTTGAAGCTCTTGGAGACGGGTCGTGTGGACGCCTCGATGAAAAAAATGGCCGGCTATACGAAGCTCGTCGATTCGGCCTCCCTGCCCAAATATATCGACCTCTCGGGAACACCCTACGCGATCCTCCGCGCCTTGTTTTCCGGCGCCAAAAAAAGCGAAGAGGAAATCAACCACGACCGTCTCGACGAAGGGTTGAAATTCATGCGCTTCTTATACGCCAAAGCCGAGGAGGCCTATGACATCGTTGAATGCCGACAACTCTTTGCCGGGATCGACCGCTATGAACGCGCCATGAGAAAAGTAGAGAACGACTATTTCGCCTATCTTTCCGACTTGGCCCGAGGACAGACACTCAGCCTCATGCTTCCCCGGACCGACCGGGCCGGACGGAAAAAAGTCGATGGGCTCATCGTCGTCAATCCGAGGAGCTTTCTGGCCAAGGAATGGGCCGGGCGCGACAAGGAGCATCCGCAGCTCGGAGCCGGCTTTGGTTTCTTGATGTCGAATTATGGCAATACTCGGTTCATCCTTGGTGTCGACCCTGAACAGGGAATCAACCTCAAAGGGCTCGGCGGTTTGCTGAATGAAAAGGAGCGGGAAAAAAGAATAATTTTAGCGAGGCCGATGACTTTATGGTATGAAGGCAACTGCCCGTTTTTCAACTTCCGGATCGTCGATTCCCCTCAGGATGGGACGGCCCTCGGCCGCGACGAAATCGTGGACATTCTGCTCTTCTTCGGCCGGCCATAATTTTTCTCATCTTTTCATTCTGACGATATGCATGGATTCCGAAAAATGTTATATATAGGGCGCCATGAATGCTAAGTCGTCACTGACGGCGTTCATCCTTGCCACTTTGTTATTCGTGGGATTGCCGATGATCATTTTTAAAAAATTGCCGGCCCAAGAGCCCCTGAAGCCGGGCCGGCAGACCGTGACAATTTGGACCGAATGGCGAAACCGCCGCTGCCAAGTCTATGTGCCCTCGGGCTATGACTCCCGGAAGCCCATTCCCGTCGTTCTGATTTTTCACGGCGCAGGCGGGAGCGGCGAGAACTCTCTCGAGAAAAACGGCTGGTCGGCAAAAGCCGAGCAGGAAAATTTCGTCGCTGCCGCCCCCGATGGCCTGCCCGCCCGACCCGCATGGCCGGCCGGTTTCATCCTCAATCCCCAGTTATGGAACGACGGTCAGCTTCGTCCCGAAAGCCGGCGGTCGAAAATCGACGATGTGGCCTTTATCAGAGCATTGCTGGATGACCTTTCCAGGCGAGTGAATATCGATGCCAATCGCGTTTACGTAACCGGCCATTCCAACGGTGCCGGAATGACATTCCGATTGGGTGCAGAACTCTCTGATAGGTTTGCCGCCATGGCCCCGGTCGCCGGGCATTGTTGGATTCAGAATCCCAGACCCTCCCATCCCCTTCCCACGCTTTACATCATCGGCACTAAAGACCCTCTCATTCCTCTTTCCGGAGGAGATGTCAAAACGCCTTGGTCTCAAAAAGTCAATTTGGAGGGGAAGACCCCTTCCAACGGGCGCCGGGAAGACCCGGCCGCCCTGCCTCCCCTTCTTGGGCGGGGCATGAAACCCCGCCCTGCGACCAAGGGGGCGACTCCCCCTTGGAACCCTCTCGAGCGGTTCATATGCCCCGTGGCTTGCCACGGGGCATATGAACCGCTCGTCAATCCCTCAGTCGAACAAACGCTGACAACATGGGCGGCGGCGCTTGGCATCAAAAGTCCGCCTGGTGTCGTCCGGGACAAGGACGGAGTGAAAATCGTCCGCTACGGCCGCGAAACAGACAATGTCGCTCTGACTGCGCTGTATATCGAAGGCCAGGGACACGGCTGGCCGGGCGGAGGGAATTCCAACCTGCCCGAGCGCTGGATCGGGCCCAGGATCGACAGGATTCATGCCACGGATATCATCTGGGATTTTTTTAAGAAATTTAGCAGAAAATAACGAGGTGTCCTATCGCAGGGCCTTCCTTCTCCAGTATAGGTAGGCTGGGACTCCAAGCACAATGATGGCAAGTCCGGCGAACGAATTCCAGAACTTGTTGATCAGCGTGTTCACGGAGATAAAGAGCGCGGCCAGGATGAACAGGACGGGGGTGATCGGATATCCCCAGGTTTTATAAGGCCTGGGCAGGTCCGGCATTTTCTTCCGGAGAATAAGCACCGCCCCGACCGTCAGGCCAAAAAAGATCCAGAGCCCGAAGACGACATAAGTGAAAAGCTGCTCAAAAGTCCCAGACAGACACAGAAGGGCGCTCCAAAGGCTGACGGCCATGATGGAAAAATGGGGCGTCAGAAAGCGGGGATGGACTTCGGCGACTTTCTTGAAGAACAACTTGTCCCTGGCCATGGCGAAATAGACTCTGGGCCCGGTCAAAAGATGTCCGTTACAGGCGCCGCTGATCGAAAAAAGAATCATGAGAGCGATGATCGATGCTCCCGCCGGCCCGATGGCAAAATTCATGGCATCGCTGGCGATCCGTCCGGATTTAGCAAGCTCGCCCGCGGGAAAAGCATAGAGATAGGCAAGATTGGCGCCCAGGTAGAGCAGGATGACAAGCAGGGTGCCGATGAAAATCCCTAGGGGAAGGTTCTTTTCCGGATTCTTAACCTCGCCGGCGCTGAAGGTGGCCACTTCCCATCCTTTCAGGGCCCAAAGCGCCGCCACCAAAGCCACGCCGAATTGGCCGACGAGCCCGCTCGAAAAAGATCGCGGGGAAGGTAAATAAAAATGCGAGGCGCTCCCCTTGGCAAAAATGAACACGACGGCGATGACGCCGACCAGCCCGGCGAATTTTATGACGGTTAAAAGATTTTGGACAAATGCCCCCCATTTCACACCCAGATAATTAATCGCCGCCAGGATAAAAATGAGCAAAACGGCGATGATTTTTGTTTCCCAAAGGGAAAGCCTGAAGAACTGAGGAAGATATTTGGATGAAAAAGCGACGGCTAGGGTGGCCATGCTCCCCGCATCGATGACCAGAAAAAGAGTCCAACCGAATAGAAACGCGAGCAGCGGGCCGTAGGCCTCCCTGAGATAGACATACATACCACCGGCCTGGGGAAAAGCGGCCCCGAGCTCGGACAGGGACTGCGCCCCAAAAAAGCTCAAGACGCCGCCGACAATCCATACCGCCAGCATCAGCAGGGGCGCTTGGAGTTCGGCCGCGATGGAGGCGGGGACGATGAAGATCCCCGAGCCGATCATCGTTCCCACGACAATGCCGATGATGCTGATCAGCCCGAGGACGCGGGGAAGATTCGCCGCCGGCCGCTGTGAATCGTTGGGAAGCAATCCCCGTCGTCCTTGCTCTTTCTAAAAGCCAAAGGAAAAATGGCCTACTTCTGCTCTCCCTTTTCCTCGGCAATAATCTTATTGAGGTCGAGGGTCTTGACTTTGCCGAATGTCGAGAGCGGCTTGTCGAATTTCTTCTCGTCTCCCACGATGACAAAGATCATCGTGTCCGGGCTCATGTACTTCTTGGCAGCTTCCTGGATATTTGCTTTTGTGACTTTTCGGATGTTGTCGATGTAGGTATCGAGGTAGTTATCAGGATATCCCTCAAGCTTCAAGCTCATAAACTGGCTCAAGATCTGACCCTTCTGTTCGAAGCGGAAGACAAAACTGTTGACCAGGGAGTTCTTGGCCGTCGCGATCTCCTCATCAGTCACTGGGTTGGACTGCATGTCCTTGATGATTCCCTTGATGACCTCGAGGGCCTCGACAAACTTATTCGCCTTGAGCTGAGAGCCGATCTGGAACCGACCTCTATCTTTCGCGATGCCTTCGTAAACGCCCCCATAAATGCCGTAGGTTAGGCCTCGATTTGAACGCAGCTCTTTCATCAGCCGGGCCGTAAACCCACCTCCGCCGAGAATGTCATTCATGACCTCGACCTTGAACTCATCGGGGCTCAGCTGCGTGATTCCCAGGTGGCCCATAAAAACGTTGCCCTGGGGAGTGTCTTTATAGGCATAATATATCGTCCCGTCCGCTTTCTCCGTGAGTTTCGGGACAACCGGGAATGCCACTTTTTTCTTCGCCCAGCCCTGGAAGGCCTTGTCCAGGGCCGCTTTAGCCTCATTCAGGGAAATATCCCCCACAATCCCCAAGGTGAAGTTGTTGGGAGCGAAGTATTTTTGATGGAAAGCGGTGAGGTCATCCCGGGTGACAGCCTTCACGGTCGCGGGGGTGGCCCTCCGTCCGAACGGGGAATCAGCGCCGAACACCTTCTCGTTAAAAAGGAGCATGGTAGCCTGCATGGGCATATCCCAGCGCCGCCGCATCCCTTCAAGGGTTTGGTTCCTGGCCAGGTCGATCCTGTCCTGGCGGAATTCCGGGTTTATGATAATATCAGAGTAAAGTTCGACAAGCTTGGCGAAGTCCTTCTTAAGAGAGTTGCCCGAGACGGACACGTATTCCGTGCCGCCGGAGGATTCTATGGATGCGGCGATAAATTCGAGTTCCTCGTTAATCTGGTCCCCCGTCAGCTTCTTGGTGCCGCCGGTGCGCAACACCGTCCCCATTAGAGAAGCGAGCCCGGCTTTCTCGGCCGGCTCGTAAAGGCTTCCGCCCCTGAAGAGTCCCCTGAGAGAGATGAGCGGCAGCTCCTTGTCCTCCATGTAAAAGCACTGGATGCCGTTGTTGAGAATAAACTGGTCGGGCCTGGTCAGCTTGAATTTAAGCTCGGGCGCCGGCCCCAGCTCACGGGGATGCCTCTGCGGTATGGCCGGAAGGCTAAGGGATGTGAGAAACGCGGCAATGATCAATCCTTTGACAATGGTCTTTGTATTCATCTGTGTTCTCCCTTTTCCTTCAGGACGCCTTGGCTTTCCTGACGAGATAAGCCACAGTCCTATTCTCCAAGGTCAGGTAGTTTTTAACAAAATCCATGACATCCGCGGCCGTGATGCCTGTGATAATGTCTTTGTACTTAAGGTAGAGCTTCCAGTCGCCGAAGAGGAGTTGGTATCGCATAAGCGTCATGGCCAGCCCCATATTGGAGCTCATAGAACGGATGTAGGACGCCTCCAGGTTATTCTTGACTTTCTGAAGCTCCCGCTCTGTAATCGGCTCTGTTTTGACCTTCTCAATGTGGCCCATGATCGCGGTCTCGAGCTCCTCGACCGTATGCGGGTAGCGGGGAGTGCCGCTAAACGTCATCAGGTTCGGATACCGAGAGCCTGGCCCCGAGCCGGCGCTGACCGAGACTGCAATCTGTTTGTCCTGGACGAGGTCCTTGTACATCCGAGAGGTCCTGCCTGAGGTCAAGACATACGACAAGACACTTGCCGCCGCGTCCTCCTTGGTCGGGAACGTGGGCTTGTGGAATCCCAAAACGAGCATGGGTTCAGCTTCGAACTCGATCTTGACGCGCCGCTCGCCGATCTGCTTCGGCTCGATCGTCCGGAGGACCGGCGGGTCGCTGCCAGCGGGGATTTCGCCGAAATACTTTTCGACCAGGGGCCAAGCTTTCTCAGGATAGATATCGCCCACCATCGCCAGGACACAGTTGTTTGGGGTATAGAATTTGCTCTTGAACGCTTGAGCTTCTTCTAGGGTCACGGAGTTGATATCCGAGGCCCAGCCTACAACCGGATGGTTATAGGGATGCGCGATAAAAGCTGCGCCCATGAACATTTCATAGAGCATCCGTGTGGGAACGGCTTCGGTCGTCTGCTTCCGTTCCTCCTGAATGACGCTCCGCTCGGTGTAAAATTCGCGGAGGACGGCATTCTTGATCCGCTCGGATTCCACCAGGCAGAAGAGCTCGAGCTCGTTGGAGGGCAGACTGATGACGTAGGACGTCTGGTCGGTCCCCGTCCCAGCATTGAGCCCGACGCCCCCGACATTGCTGTAGATGACGTCGATTTCGTCTTTGACGATATACTTTTTCTGCTCGGCTTCGATCTTCGTCAGTTCTTCTCTCAGACGGGCCAGCTTCACCTTGTCGGCATTGTCGCCTTTGAGAAGCTCCAGGCTCCATTGGCGGCCGACCTGGTTCACTTTTTCCATGATCGGCTTTTCTTTTTCGTAGTCCGTTGTGCCGATCTTGGGCGTGCCTTTGAAGGCCATGTGCTCAAAGAGATGGGCCGTCCCCGTGATTCCCAGAGTCTCATCCACGGAGCCAACTTTGAACCCATAGATCGTGCTGAAGACCGGCGCTCCATGGCGCTCGACCAGGATCACGGTCATACCGTTCGAAAGCTTCTTGAACGCGACTTTCTGCTCCAGGCTCTGGGCGGCCAGAAAGATGCCCACGGCCATCATGAGGAAGCCCAAAAGGAAAGTCCGTTGTAAGGGTTTTTTTAGGCTATTCATTCCCTCCTCCTTGTGAAATAAATATCAAATACACCCTTCGGCATGTTTTGTCAAACTGCCGAAAGAAAGAGGGAAGATCTCGATTCCAGTAAAAAAACTTATGGGCGGGTGGAGCGGCCCCGACGGCGGCAGCCGTGCTTATTTCAGTCCGAGGACCCTGTGTTTCCGGGAGATCGCATCGGCCAATTTTTCGAGCGCCGCAAAATCGGCGTCTCGGGGAAGGCCGCGGCAAATAACAGGAGGGAGAACTTCCACTTTCAGGTTGGGAATCATCGCCGCGATCTGCTCGACCGCTTTGGTTCCCCAGCCAAAGGAGCCGACGACCGAGGCGAACTTGGCCTTGGGCCTGAGGGCGTTGGCCAGGTATGTGGCACAGACGACATTCGGATGCGGGCCGACATGCACCGTCGGTGTGCCCAGGACAATCGTCGCTGCATCGACAAGGGCAATGGCCAACTTCCCGATGTCCGCGTCGGCCAGGTTGAACTGGGAAACCGTCACACCCCGTTCGGCCAGCGCGCTGACCAGGTATTCGACCATTTTTTGCGTGCTGCCATGCATGGAAATGTAAGGAATGACCACCTCGTTTTTCGGCGTATCCGAGATCCAACCCTCGTAAGCGTTGATGATGAATTCCGGCCGGTTATAGACGGGGCCGTGGCTGGGCGCGATGAAATCGATTTTCCGCGTTTTCAGCTTTTCCAGGTTCTTCTGGATGATCGTCCGGAACGGCATCATGATTTCGGCATAGTAGCGCTTGGCCGACTCGTAAACGCGTCCTTCGTCCGCGGCGAACAAATCGGAGGCGGCTAGATGAGAGCCGAAAAAATCGCAGCTGAAAAGGACGCGATCCTCCCGCAGGTATGTGCACATGGTTTCCGGCCAGTGGACCCAGGGTGTATGAATGAATTCCAGGGTCAGGCCGTCCAGGTCGATCGTTTCCCCGTCGCCGACCGTCACGAATCTGTCTTCGGCCACGGCCAAGTGGTCCATGAGCATGCCCTTGGCTTTGGGCGTGCAGATAACTTTGGCCTCGGGGTATTTGGCCAGCACGGCCGGGATGGAACCTGAATGGTCCTGTTCGGCATGATGGGCGATCACATAATCGAGGCGGGGCTCTTCCTTCAGATTTCCTAAAAGAATATCAGTTTTCATAGGATCGACGGTATCGAGAAGGACGGTTTTCGTGCCGCCCCGGACGAGATAGGCATTATAGCTGGTGCCGTCCGGCAGCGGGATCAAAGAATCAAAAAGCCGCCGGTCCCAATCGACGGCTCCGACCGAATAGATATGCGCGTTGATTTTCCTGGGTGTCATGGGTCATCGTCTCCTTATTAGTTTCTATTCCTATATAATATATAGGATTATGGGCAATTTGGCAAGCCCCCTCGAGGTCAGGGTGCCGTCTTTGCACTCATCATCGGCCGGCTTTCCCGGTGATCTTCAGGATGTCCAGCCTCAAGATGGCCGCTCGGGCATACGCCTGTTCGTTCGCCAACGATCTTTTTCTCACAATAGCGGGGTCTTTTTCAAGATGGCCCAGCAGGACGTCCATGCCGTATTTTTTTTCTTCGAGAGTGCCGACGACGCGCATTGTCCCCTGAAAAACGACAGAGCGATAGGCATGGGCGCATTCGCCCATGACGTATCCCCTGTCCTCGATGACCGTCGCACACACGGCAGGATTGGCCTTGATATACCCCATCTTCAGACCCTTGTGGGCCGTATGAAAATAAAGCGCTCTTTTCGTGGGGTCATATCCATAGCTCAATGTCATAATATACGGGCGATTTTCGCGGCAAAGAGCGATCACGGCATATCTGCCCTGTCTCAATATTTCCTCGATGATTTCTGGGTCCGTGATTTCCCTTTCGCTTTTTTGCATATGGTATCTGGGCATATCCCCTCTCCCGCTCTTAAGTTTTTAGAATCGTTTGCTTTTTTGAGTCTCTTGAGTGGATCCTCCGCCGCGCCAGCGAGGCAAAAACACCCCCGATACAAAGCGCCGTGAAGAAGAGAAAGGCCGTTTTAAGACTGGCCAAAAATTGGGAATGATAAGCGGGCGTGATCTGGACGCGGCCGATGGTGATGGCAAAGATCAACATGGCCACACCCATGCTCAGCATTTGTCCGGTCATGCGCATCGTGCCGAGCATGGCGGAGGCGACACCATAATACCGCTCTTCCACCGAGCTCATCACGGCATTGATATTCGGCGAAGAAAAGAGGGCAAAGCCGAAGCCGAGGACGACCAGGCTGGCGCTGATAAAACCCAGGACCGTCTGCCGTCCGACAAACGACAGCAAGAGAAGCCCCAGGGCGCAGAGGCCCATTCCTGCCGAAGAAATCCGCCGGGGCTCGATGCGATCCGAAAGTCTGCCGGCCAAGGGCGAAAAGAGGGCCATGACCACCGGCTGGGCAATCAGGATCAGGCCTGCCTTCTGCGGGCTGAGCCCTTTGATGTACTGCAGATAAAGGCTCATTAAAAAACCGACGGCAAACGTGGCGCTGTAATTGATCAGGGCGGCCAGGTTGGAAAAGGCAAAAACGGGGTTCTGCCGGAAGAGGTTCATGTTGAGAACCGGGTTGTCCGTCCTGAGCTCCCAGCGGATAAAAGTGAGCACGCCGACGAACCCCGCCAAAATCAAAGCGCCGCCCGGAATTCGGGGCAGCGTCGAGAATCCCAGCATGATGGCCACCAGGGTCAGGCCTAGAATTAGCGAGCCGGACAGGTCGAACGACTCACCTTTCGCCTCGGCCCACTCGCTCTTGAGTTTCCAAAAAACGAGCACGACGAGAACCAGCCCCAGAATTCCGTTCAGCCAAAAGATACTCCGCCAGCCCAGGTGCTGCGTCAGGACCCCGCCCAGCACCGGGCCGATGGAAAGGCCGATATACGTTGACGCAACATTGATTCCCAGAACCCGTCCCCGTTCGCCTGGAGGATAAGCGGACGTGAGAATCGCAACACCGGTCGTGTAGAACATCGCCCCGCCCATTCCCTGCACGACTCTGGAGCCGATCAGCCAAGCGGAAGAGGGTGAAAGGGCAGACAAGAACGATGCCAGCCCATAAATAAGGGCTCCCCAGCCGAAGACCTTTTTCCTGCCATGGATATCCGCGAACTTGCCGAAGGGGACAAGGAACATGGCCGTCGTCAAAAGATAAGAGCTGGCGACCCAGCCCAGGGCTACGGCCGTCATCCCGAATTCTCTGCCGATCGAAGGGAGCCCAATGTTGATGGATGATGACATGAATGGGGTGAGAAACGCGGCCACGGTCGAAACGACCAGGACCACGGTCTTGTTGGGCGGCGCAGTGTCAGTCATGCCGAAAACTCTTTGACATAGTGGTCTAGTTTAATGCAACAATCCTTATTTTTTCAATCGGGATGATCAAACCCAAAATTGCCATTAGGACCCATAATTATTGATAGCCGAATGATATTTATGAAGTAAGATAGGTAGGGTCGATGCCCGACGGGTGGCACGGTTCGGGGGGCCCCCGGATACTCTTGGAGGAGGACCCTTTCACAGGTTCCCCCTCCAACGGGCGGCGGGAAGACCCGCCAGCCTTGCCTCCCCTCCAAGGAGCATCTTCCCATGAATTCTTCGACTGATGCTCCTTGGAAGGTTAGCAGGGAGCGAAGCGACCGTTGGAAGGAAACCCTAAGCAAGGGTTTCCTTCCAAGAGTATCCGACAGGACCCGTCGGGCTTGCCTAACGGCAATTTTGGGATCAAAAGGACAGATCGGCCTGAACCCGGAGGTCGTGATCGCTATAAGCGATATAGACTTCGTCCGGAGAGGATTTTACAATCTTGCCGTTCGTCAGGAACCCGGCGGATTTCCCCTTCGCTGTCTTCTTGAGATCAAGCTCGAGCGTTCGTCCTCGGATGGGGAAAGACGCATATATGTGTTTCAGCCCGGGAAGGATCCGCGGCCGGATGCGGAGGGAATCCTCCTGGGGCTGGACTCCAAGGATATGATGAATAAAGAGGATCACCAACTCAGCCCAGTTCCAGGGAACAATCCCGACCTGGGGGAAAGGAGGAGCCAACCGCTTTCCATAAAATTCAAACCAGGACCCGGCTTTTGCGCCGGGCATGGTATTCAGCCAGTTCAAGATTCGCCGGACATTCTGAAAATCCCCTGTCTCCACGCATGCCCGCGCAACAAACAGCGACGGAAACGGCCAGGCGCCTGCCGAATCGGGCTCGGAGCCGGCGTGATACCGGCCGTAGCCGCCCCCCTTCCAGGCTTGGTTCCAAAGAACCTCGAGCGAAGCGAGAGTATTTCGGCCGAGCGGCGAACGCGGCGGAATAAAGCCAAGGGCTATGGGGAGGGCCGTGGACGTATCGGGATTCAGAAAATGATCGCCCGGCATGGCCAGGGGCGCTTCAGGCGGGAGGCCGGAATCCCGCAGAGGCCGGATTTTTTCCTGAACTCGGCCGTCCAACCCCCGTCGCTTGATGAATCCTCTTTTATCCGAAAGCCGGAATTTTTTGTTTTCGAGCATGGCCTGCTTGATTCTGGCTGCCTCGGCCTCCCAACGGGCGGCGTCCTGCCGGTGTCCCAGCATGCGGGCGAGGACGGCGGCCGCCGACAACCCCACCGAAGTATAAAGCTGGTGGACGAGTTCAAGGCCGGGTTCGATTCCGTGGGCGCGGTGACGTTCCCAGAATTCTCTGCGGTTGGTCAAGAGCCCGGATGGCTCATGGCGGAAAATCCTTTTTAACGGAAATTCAGCCGTGACGACGATCTTGTCCCATTTTTGTTCGGCCATCTTAAGATCGCCCGTCCACAGCACATAATCCTTAAAGGTATAAAGAAGGAAGCCGTTTTGGTCGAGCTCCACCTCGTCCGGGTCGCGTTTCTCGCTCGAATCGATGGTATCGCCGTCAGGCGTGACAAATTTTTCGAATAGGCGGGTGAACATCGTCCGGGCGAGTGTCTGGTCGCCGGTCATCGTTAGGGCCAGCGCCACCATGGCCTGGTCCCGCAGCCACTCCCGGTTGTACTGCCAGACGCCGCCATCGATACGGCCGGTGCATGAAATGACGGCGGGCAATTGGGACTTGGACGCCTGAAAATAATGATCTAGGAGCGGATGCCCAAAGGCAATCCGTGACATATTTTTCCAATGCGCGATCATTTCGCGGTCCGGTTTTGACCTTCCCGAAAAATCCACGAGGATTTCATCCTTGGCCGCAACAAGGGAATAGAGGATAAAGAGTCTTTTTTCGTCGCCCGGCTGCAAAAAAAGATTTTTCTCCAAGATCCTCGGACCGACCCCCGTCTTCACACAAAATTTTTTCCTCCGGCGGCTGCGGCTTTTGAGACGGACTTCACGGAGGACGGCCGGCACGTCTTTTTCAGGGCAGAAAAAATATTCTTCGACCTTCATGGCCCGATTCTGCCAGCGGATACGGACTGCGGGGATTTTATGGATCTCCGACCAACGAGCTTCAACGGCGCCGGGTTCGGGCTTATACACCTCTTTGCCGTCGAGGACCTGAATCATCGTATTTTCCAGGCCGGAATGGGCGTCCATGGTCAGAGTTTCCCTCTTTTTCCTGAGCTGCTCGGGATTCATGACCAGGAGGCCGACGGGTGTGCCCTCTCCGGCCGGCGCTATTTGGACGGCGCCCTGGATCCTTCCGTTCCCAATAAAGAAATAAGAAACATTTTTAAGCTTGGTGCGGACATCCGGATGGCCCTCTTTGGGGTCATCCTGGTAAACATGCTCTTTGACGTCAATCATGGGACCGCTCGTCAAGCTTTCCAGAACACGAAATCATCGGATAAAGATAAGCATCACGACCATAAAGACGACCGTCGTGAGCAGCCCGACGAGCAAGGTCCGCCACCAGCGCATCTTCTGGCTGACGATCAGCGCCGTGATCACGAGAACGAGCAGCCAGAGGATCGCCACCGCCTGGTAGGCAATCACAAATGTCTGCCAGAAGCCGGGCTGCGCCGCACGCTCCATAAACTCCTCTTGCTTCGTCCCGAGGAGCAGAAAAATGGCAAACACGGTCTCAGGGATCCAGGTCACGAGCTGCGGCACGGCCACGGCAAACCCGAGCGCAGCGAGCGTCCCTTCAAAGGTCCCGGTCCCTTTCCCCCACCGGCTCAGAAGATGACCGAACCCGGTCGCCAGGATCCATCCCATGAAACCCACGGGAGCGGCAAAGAACATTTCCCAGAAATAGTAATTTTCCGGCGGGAGATTGATGAAGGCCGGAGCCGAGATCAGGGCGCCGCCGACCGCAAAGCCGGCCACGGTGATGGTGTAGAGGATACCGATGAATAGGACGGCCTTGAAACTTTTTGAAACCTGTTTGGGATCCGCCAGCAGCGTCCGGAATGTCGCCCGGGGCTTGATGATCGTGCTTCCGAGATAGCGCCAAAAGCTTGTCATTTTCCCGTTCCCCATCACAGATAGAACTTGCTATGGAACTGCCGGACCCTCTCGAGAATGGCCGCCGTCTGCTCTTTAAGATAGCGCCCGTTGTCAAAACCGATCTTTTCAGCCACGCCTTTCTCCTTTCCGATTCAAGCAAAAAGCAGGTGGGAGGCCGATGCCGGTGCCACTGCGCAAAAAACCTTATACCTCAGGAGGAAAAGAGTGTCAACCCGAACGGCCTTTCTTTAGCGCAATCTTTCCAACATCAATTTGAAATCGTCGAAGAGGCCGTAGCCGACGACGCTGTACGCCGACCCGGGCGGATATCCACCCTTGGCACCCTGCTGGAATGAGCCCGGCCAGGCCATGCCCAGCCGCGGATTGTTGTGAAAAGGTCCGAGTGTGTTCTTGAGCGTTCCATAGACCATGACATTCACATCATTGTTGCCCAAGGTGAGGAAGTCTGTGACATCGAGCCGGAACGGCTGAAATGCGATCACGCCGGCCGATTTGCCGTTCACTTTGACTTCGGCCACGGCGCCCAGCCAGCGGCCAAGTTCAACGAAGAACCGGTTCTTCCGAAGTTCATTCATACGCAGGTAATATGTCTTCTTATGGCTCACGGGGCCAGGATACAAGGGCAATCCCTGGGCATTCCAGGCGCCCAGTTTTAGCTCCGAAGAAGGCACCAGCTTGAATCCCTTGGCCCCGCCGGCAAGTCCGAAATCGCCAAGCACGTAGATCGGCTCCAACTCGCTGTGGATCGTGAACGGAGAGGACTTTAACATCACTTGATTGTTCCCGGGCTTGACGAACGCCCCGATTTCGAAAATCCCAAAGGCGCGGTCCAGCCACCAGCGGTCCTTTAAAGGTGCGATTGTCCGGCCGTTGATGGAAACTTGAAAAAGCTCGGGCCTCTCCACGACCGCCTGCCAAGAACCGGCATTCACACCAGCGGCGACTTCAAAATTGTACGCCGCCTCGAACCCGGAATCGCGAGCAAACTTGTCCTTGTCCAGGATGTTCGTCTTGTACTGTACGGCGCTGTCCCAGGGATTCCTGTCCAGCCCGTGGTATTTATATGTCTTTAGCTGGGCCTCATAAAAGTAGAGGTCTTTCTCAGTCTTCCCGCCAAGCGTGAGGTCGCAATAATCCAGGGTGAGAACATTCGGGGCTTCGCGTTTGATGGCCGCTTCTTTTTGGGGCTGAAGGATAGATGATCGATCGCCTCGATGAGGGACCTTTGGGCCCTCGCCCGGCTTGAAACAGAGCAATAGGCTGCCGCCGGGAGGCAGGTCAAACTTCACGCTCAGCCGGCCCTTTTCCCGCTCAGACGGATACGGAGAAGCCTTCCCAGTAAAAAGGTCCCACTGCTCGCAAGACCGGCCAATCCCCAGGATGCTGCCGGAACTTCCCTCCTTGCTGCTTGTGTTGGCCAGAAAGACCAACTCCGAATCTGCAAGCGTACGCCGATGATGGAAGAGTAAGCTCGGCGTTGTTCCGTTAGCGTCCGCAATCTCAAAGACGAGCCTGGGCGGGCACAGTTCTTCGATTTTTTTCAGGCCGGGCGGCTCAGACGCCGTGAGCCAGTTCTGCGGATGCTGAGCGGCCAACTTCTCGAGCTTGTCGTCCGCTTTGCCTTCAATATATTTCGGGGGGCTGACCCAGGACAGGATCCTACCGCCGCCGGCCACATATTTGCCCAGAAGCGCAACCGTCGAAGCATTCAAATTTTCCAGGGCCGGAGGCAGGATGACCAGATCGTAGGTTTGCTGCCCGACGATAAATTTTCCGCCCTGAGCCTGGCCGAAGTCTTTAACAATGAATTCGCTTCCTAGATCATACTCGACCTGGGCCGCTTCCAGCCGGTTGACAAAATTCTGGAAATCATTGCCGATCAATTTGATCTGCTCCGTCTCACCCCGCGCCGAATAATACATCCAGGCCGTCGTTGTGGGCTCAATGACCAGAATGCGGTCTTCCTGTCGGCCGGAAGAGAGCGCCACAGAAAGGCGGCCGTAATAATCGGCCAGGGTTTTGTAGGTATGCCACCAGGGCTCGTGATAAGAAAACGAGAGCGGATGGTCGCGCTTCCGAGCTCCCTTGATCGTCACATAGGAAAGATGCTGGTTCAGGAAATTGACGCCCAGCGCGTATTCCCAGTCGGCGATCCTCTTCTGGTCAAAGAAAGTCATGTCCCAGCCGCCGGCACCGAACGTCTCGGACATCGTGCGCGCTTTCCCCAACTGGTTGGCGGCACTGCGGATCTCCTTGACCGCCCGGGCGTTTCCAAATTGAGCATGGGTGTCGGTTTGAAAATCATTCATGAGAATATCGATTCCCGGCATATGGGCGTACGCACCGAAGGCCATACTATCAGGATTATTCACCGGCCGGGGCCACTCGTGCTCCCAGTAATGGCCGGTGAAGATGAGGTTATTGGCCGTGCAATATTCATAGTAGGGCTTGGCCCAGTTGTCGAGGAACAAACCGAGGAGCGTCGCATAGAAATTGTGACGGACACGCTGCCAGTCGCCAAGCTCATCGAAAAGAGAGGGGAGTTGGAGCCGCAAATTATATCCCCATTTGGCCTGGAACCGGTCAAACAGAGCGGGTGTATAATTGACGACGACCATATCCCGGCCGCCGGCCGGGGAGATCTCGGCCTCGTCCTGGAACGTTCCGGGCACGACGCCTCCGAATTCATCCCCGATGGCGCGCTTATAAGCGTTCAGCGTCACGTCCAGGAATTTTTCGGTGACGTCCCGCCGCATCAGGTCGACATAGGTGAAGCCGCCGTACCAAGGGTTCGGCGCCTGCCTGTTCAGATCAAAAAAGTAATAGGCGCCGGGCCCGGGATTCTCCTGCCGCATCTTGGCTGTGACTTCCTCAAAACCAGAAGCCGTCTTTCGCAAAATAAGCAACGGCTCGCGCTCGTACGCCTTGGGAAGCTCCGCCGCTGTCGTCATCCGCAGCCCCGTGCGGACCGCATCGGGCATGGCGGCCGGCACATGGCCCCCGGCAAACCCGGAGGGATAAGAATTTTCATCATACAGCCAGACCTTCATGCCGAGCTTTTTCCCGACCTCAACGGCATGGCGGACGAGCGACATCCACTCCTCAGACAGGTAAGGAGTGATGAGGCCCGGCCGCGGATGGATGAAAACGCCGCCGATGCCATGGGCCTTAAAATCCGCCAACTGCTCATCGATTTGGCCGGGCGTGACCCTGTCGTTCCAGACCCAGAGAGGCGCGCTGCGGTATTCGGGCGGAGGAGCTTCGAACTTTTTTAAAACTGTCCCATAGTCATCCTGAGAACTTGCCGCGGCGCCCTGTGCGGGGCGGATTGCTCCCCCCCTTAAGAAAAAGACGGCCAGCACGGGCATCAAAACTTGGGCCGCCGTTCTTCCCATTCTCAATAACCTTGTTTTCATGGCACACCCCCGATTTTCCGGTTTAAAGGCCTGCTTAAACTAAAAAACGGATCAACTGCCGGCAACCACGACCTGGCTGCGTCCCTTTTTCTTGGCCAGGAGCAGGGCCTCATCAGCCGCTTTGATGAGGCTCGCGCTTGAATTTCCATGGGCGGGGAACACGGCCACGCCGAACGAGGCGGAAATACTGCCTTGGCCTTTGTTGGAAAAGGTCAATTTGATATTTTGGACGTCTTTCATCAGGTGTTCCGCCCTGTCTTTGGCGATGTTCGTTACGGCGCCGGGCATGATCAGAACGAATTCATCCCCTCCTGGAGGAGGTTCGGGTTCCTTTTTGAACTGGCGGAGAGGGTGGGATTCGAACCCACGGTCCCAGCATTCACCGGGACAATCGCTTAGCAGGCGATCCTGATCGACCACTCCAGCACCTCTCCGCAAAAACCTGGAAGGCGGGCTTATTCTATCATTTTTTGGAGGGATTTCCAAAATCATGCGTCCAGCCATCGCCCCGTCGTCTCCAGGATTCGCCCGGTGTTGGGAAGGGTCTCGTCCTCTTCCGTTTCCTTGAAATTTTTTTCAATCTATCACAAGCAAAAACCAGGGTCAATAAAAAATGCTTGATAAATCAAAATGATTATACTATCTATTTCCTAAATTGCAGGACAGAGCCATTGGAAATCGAACGAGGGAGAAAAACCATGAACCAGAAAAAAATTCTCATGATTCTGGCGATCCTCTTGGCTTTGATTGTTGCCGTCTCCTGCTCGACGGGAATAAAAGCCAAGCTCAAGAATTCCTTCCGGGAAGATCAGAACGGCTGGGTGTTCGTCCACCTCGAGGGGACGCCCAGCGAGATTGGCTTCCAACACGGATATCATCTCGCTCCGGAGATCGATGACGCGCTCCAAATGTTCGGCTTCTACCTCGAACGGGCGACGAAAAGAGACTGGAAATTCTATCGCGAAGCGGCCGCCAGGATGTTCTGGCCCAAGCTGGAGCCGGAATATCAACAGGAAATCGAAGGGATTGCCCAGGGGTTGAAAACGTGCCTGGCCGATAAAAATTATGACAGGATCGACATCACGGTCCTCAACGGCTGGATTGAGCTGGCCCAGTATTATGTTCCCTCTCTGGACGAAAAGATCAAGGCCGGCGCCGGCAGTAATAAAGCGCCCGGATCGTGCAGCGCTTTTATCGCCACGGGCAGCTACACGGAAGACGGCAAGATCGTGATGGGACACAATTCATGGGTGGAGTATATCATCGGCGAACGCTGGCGGGTGATCGAGGATATCGTCCCCAACAAAGGGTTCCGGATCCTCATGGATGCCTTCCCCGGCTATATCCACAGCGGCGACGATTTTGTGATCAACAGCGCGGGGATTCTTTACACGGAGACAACGATCTCGCAATTCAAAGGTTTTAAGGAGAGCGGCACCCCGGAGTTCATGCGGGCCCGCAAGGCGGCCCAATATGCCAATTCCATCGATGATTTTATCAGGATCATGACCTCGGACAACAACGGCGGCTATGCCAACGACTGGCTGGTCGGGGACACAAAGACCAACGAGATCGCCAAGCTCGAGCTCGGCCTAAAAAATCAACCCGCGTGGAGGACGAAGGACGGCTATTTCATCGGCTCCAACTTTGCCGGCGACGAAAAATTCATCGCCGAGGAAACGACGTTCAATCCCAAGGATACGGCCCAGTCGGTGCTGGTCCGCAAAGCCCGCTGGGAACAGCTTATGGAGGAAAACAAGGGAAAGATCAATGCCGAAACCGGCAAGGCTTTTGAAGCGGATCACCTCGATGCCGGCGCCGGGGCGCCGGCCGCCAACAGGAATGTCCTGTGCGGGCATGTCGACGAAGACCCAAAAGGCTGCCCGGAATTTTCCTGGTCACCCTATTTCCCGGGCGGTACGGTTCAGGGCAAAGTCACAACGGCCTCCCTGGCTAAGGACATGAAAATCTGGGCAAGAATGGGACATCCCTGCGGCCAGGACTTCACAGCGGCAGCCTTCTTTGAGAAGCATCCCGAATATCAATGGCAGGGCAAGTTTCTCAAGGACATGAAGTCCAACCCCTGGACGCTGTTCGAGGCGAATAAGAACTAGGGGAGGCCCCGAAACATGTCGGCATTTCGGTCTGCAGGGTGGGGTTTCCAAAGGGAGGAATTCCCTTTGGTCGCAGGGCGCGGGTTCATACCCCGCCTCCTAGACGCGTTTCCAATGTCTACGCAAAAATTCAACGGACAATGCTCCTGGGAAGGAAGGCAGGGAGCGAAGCGACCGTTGGAAGGAAAACCTTTCCAAGGGTTTCCTTCCAAGAGTGTCCGACCGGGTCTTCCCGGTGCCCGCTGGAAGGGGTCTTCCCCTCCAAAGATGCGGAGGGAGAGGGATTCGAACCCCCGTTCCAGGAAACTGGAAAGCGGTTTTCAAGACCGCCGCCTTAAACCACTCGGCCATCCCTCCGCGGGGTTTCATTTATTGTATCCGCAGATCGAATGCCCTGCAAGCTTATTTGACTCCGCAAACCCTGAAGCTTCGTACAGAACTTGACCTCATTGGTCACATCCGGCAGTTTCGTGAATTCGATATTGGAAAGAGAACCCGAGTCAGGATATCCGTTCCAGGCCGTCCATGTAGGGACGCAGGGCGGCCGGGACGACGACCGTGCCGTCTTTTTGTTGGCAATTTTCCAGGATGGCACTGACCGTTCTCCCGACGGCGAGACCGGAGCCGTTGAGCGTGTGGACGAACTCGAGCTTGGCCTTGGGCTCCCTGCGGAAGCGAATGCTGGACCGGCGGGCCTGAAAATCGCCGCAGTTGGAACATGAAGAAATCTCCATGTAATTATTCCGAGACGGCATCCAGACTTCTAAATCATAGGTCTTCTGGCTGGCAAAACCCAAATCGCCCGTGCAGAGGGCCACGACGCGGTAGGGAATTTCCAGCCTCTTTAATATCTCTTCCGCGTCTGACGTCATCTTCTCGAGCTCATCCAATGACTTTTCGGGCAAGGCGAAAGTCATCATCTCGACTTTGTTGAATTGGTGCTGGCGAATGAGGCCGCGGATGTCCTTTCCGTAAGATCCGGCTTCGCTCCTGAAACACGGCGTATAGGCCACGAGCCGCTGCGGCAGAACGGCCGCATCCAGGATCTCCTCCCGGTAATAGTTGGTGAGAGGGACCTCGGCCGTGGGGATCAGATACCAGTTGGTGCCTTCCAGTTTAAAAAGGTCGGCGGCAAACTTGGGGAGATTTCCGGTCCCCGTCAGGCTCTCGGCATTGGCTATGAACGGTGGAATGACCTCGCGGTATCCCCGCTCCCGCGTATGGATATCGAGCATGAAATTGATGAGCGCCCTCTCCAGCCTGGCGCCGGCGCCCAGATAAACGGTGAATCTCGACCCCGCGATCTTGCCGGCCCGGTCAAAATCCAGAATGCCGAGCTGGGTCCCGATGTCCCAATGGGGTTGAGGGAGGAAGGAAAATTCGGGCGGCCGGCCGAATCGCCGGACTTCGACATTGTCTTCGGAGCTTTTCCCTTCCGGCACGGAATCGTGCGGGAGATTGGGGATATGGAGAAGAGTCAGGCGGATTTTCTCATCAATCTGCCGGAGCTCCTCTTCGAGAGTCTTGATCCGGTCGCCGACCTGTCTCATTCCGGCAATCAAGCCCGAGGCATCTTTTTTCTCCCGCTTGTCTAGGGCGATCTGTTCAGAAGCTTTGTTCCGTTCAAAACGGAGCTCCTCGACCTTCCTCAGGACCTGTTTTTTCTCCTCGGACAGACGGCTGAAATCGTCCAGGTCGATGGCGATCCCCCGAGAAGCGATTTTGCGCAGGACAAAGTCTTTGTTATCCAGGACGAATTTTGGGTCTAGCATCGTCCGGATTATAACACAAGCCATCCCAATCGAAAATAAGCACTCTAGCCGTTGACTCCTCGTTTGGATTCCCATATAGTAAAAATAAAAATGGCCGCCAAAAAGAAAGTCAAGGGTTTCCAAGGCTACATCCAGGTCTATACCGGAAACGGGAAAGGAAAAACGACCGCGGCCCTGGGGCTCGCGGTGCGGGCGGCCGGACACGGCCTGAAATCGTACATCGGACAGTTTCTCAAAGGGCACAGGTACGGGGAGCTCGATTCTGTGAAAAAACTTTCTCCCCTGATCATGATCGAGCAGTTCGGCCGCAAGGGATTCATCCATGTCACGGAAAATCCCGACGATGAAGACATCCGGAGGGCGCGAGCGGGTTTGCGGAAATGCCTGGCCGCCATGCTCTCAAAAAAATTCAGCCTGGTCATCCTGGACGAGGTCAATGTCGCCCTCTTCTTCAAGCTCCTTTCGGAAAGAGAGGTCCTTGATTTTCTCGACCAAAAACCCGGCGACGTCGAGGTCATCTTGACGGGGCGCTATGCGCCGGCCCGGCTCATCCGGAGGGCCGACCTGGTCACGGAAATGAAAGAGCGCAAGCACTATTATCGAAAAGGCGTTCCGGCCCGGATGGGAATCGAAAAATAAAGCCTCCATGGACAGAGAACAATTCGAACAGCTCGTCGAAGAAGCCCTGGCCGTCCTCCCCCAAAGGTTCAAGAAGTACATCGAGAACCTAGCCGTCATCGTGGAGGACTATCCCTCGGGCGAAACGCAGCGCAAGGTCGGGACGTCCCGGGGCGGCAGCCTTCTCGGCCTTTATCACGGCGTCCCGTTTAAACATCGGGGACCTTATTACGGCAATCTCCCGCCCGATGTGATCGTCATCTATCAGAAACCCATCGAGAGCATCAGCGCCACGGACGAGGAGCTCAAGGAAAAAGTGCAGGAGGTCGTCCTCCATGAAGTCGGCCACTATTTCGGCATGAGCGACGCGGAGCTGCACGCCATCGAACGCGAGATCAGGCGGCGAGGGCGATAATCATTGTCAGAGACTATGATCGTTAAGGAGACCGCTCCATGAAAAAAAAATTCAAAGGAATTTATGCCGCACTTGTGACGCCGTTTGCCGGTGAGGACCTTGCCATTGAAAAATTCAAGGATAACATCCGGAAATACAATGCCTTTGACCTGGAGGGATACGTCGTCCTCGGCTCCACCGGAGAATGCGTTTCGCTTTCCGACCAGGAGTCAAAAAGCCTGGTTGCGGCAGCCAAGGAAACAGCCGATCAGGGGAAACGCGTGATCGCCGGCACGGCCCGCGAATCCACCAAGCTGACGATTGAATTCACAAATCAACTGGCGGGGCTGGGGATTGACGCCGCCCTGGTCCGGCCGCCGAGCTATTATAAGTCGAAGATGACGCGGGATGTCCTAAACAGACATTATCAAACTGTCGCCGATAAATCCAAGGTGCCTATCATCATCTATAACATTCCGCAAAATACAGGCATCTCGCTTGAAAGCCGGCTTATCATCGAGCTCTCCAAGCATCCCAACATCATCGGCCTCAAGGAGAGTTCGGGAAACCTAGCCTTTCTCGGCGAGGTCGTTCCTCAAGTCCCTGCCGATTTTAGTTATCTCGTAGGGTCGGGGAGCGTTTTTCTGCCGGGCCTGGTCATGGGAGCCTCTGGAGCAATTCTGTCCGTAGCCGACGCGGCGCCCGCCCTTTGTGTCAAAATTTTTCGATTATTCAACGAAGGCAAAATTATAGAAGCCGCCCGGCTCCAACACGATTTAATCCCGCTCAACAAGGCTATCATGGAGCCGTACGGCATCCCGGGTCTGAAATATACACTCGATCGCCAAGGCTTCTATGGGGGGCACTGCCGGCTTCCTCTCTTACCGATCGAAGTAAAGGGAAAGGAGGAACTCGGCAGGCTTTTGAACAAGCTGGGTCTACAAAGGAGGCCGGAATGAAAGTCCTGCCTGTAGTCATCATCATCCTGTTCATGGCGACAGCGACCGGCCGGCAACAGCCCGTCCCAGAATGGGAAAATCCCAAGATTTCGAGCGTCAATGCCGAAGCCATGCACGTGACCTTTGTTCCCTATCCGGACGAGGCATCCGCTCTCAAAAATGACAAGAAATCTTCGCCCTTCTATCAGTCGCTGAACGGGCCCTGGAAATTCAACTGGGTGACAAAACCGGCCGACCGTCCCGTCGATTTCTACAAACCGGATTATGATGTCAGCGGCTGGAAGGAAATCCCCGTTCCCTCCAACTGGGAATTCCAGGGTTATGGCATTCCCATCTATGTCAACCAGGACTACGAATGGGTGAAACCCCCTGCCCGGCCCGACCCTCCCCATGTGCCGCATGATTATAATCCCGTCGGCTCGTATAAGCGGACATTCACGATTCCCGACAGCTGGAAAGGCATGGAAGTTTTTGTCCATTTCGGCGCCGTGAAATCGGCCTTCTATACGTGGGTCAACGGATCTTACGTCGGATACAGCGAAGATTCCAAGACGCCGGCGGAATGGGACATCACGCCTTATCTCCGGCCCGGCACGAATTCCATCGCCCTCGAGGTCTACCGTTGGTCGGACGGTGCATACCTCGAGTGCCAAGACTTCTTCCGCATCAGCGGTATCGAGCGCGATGTGTTTCTCACCGCCGCACCCAAAGTGCGCATCCGGGATTTCTGGGCAGTGCCCGATCTGGACGATCAATACAAAGATGGAAAACTGACGGTCTATGTCGATCTAAAAAACAAAATGTCCAGCCTGAGGGCTGTGACGTACGGTGTCGAGATGAAGCTTTTGGACGGGGGCGGAAAGACAGTCGTGTCCGACACAAAAACGTTGGAGATGAATAAAAAAGAATCCGGCACGCTCAAATTCGAACAGACGATCCTCTCCCCAAAGAAATGGTCGGCGGAAACACCCGACCTCTATCCGCTAGTCCTTTCGCTCAAAGACGATCGCGGACAGGTGGTCGAAGCCGTCGGCTGTAAGATCGGCTTCCGAAAAGTCGAAATCCTCGACGGTCAACTGCTGGTCAACGGCGCCCGTGTTCTCCTCAAGGGCGTCAATCGCCATGAGCACGATCCTTACACGGCTCATGTCATCTCCGAAGAATCCATGCTCAAAGACATCACCCTCATGAAGCAGTTCAACATCAATGCCGTCCGCACCTGCCATTATCCGAACGCTCCACGGTGGTATGAGCTGTGTGACGAATACGGGATTTATCTCATCGATGAGGCGAATATCGAATCCCACGGTATGGGATACGGCGAGAAGAGCCTGGCCAAAAATCCCGACTGGGGCCCGGCCCACCTCGACCGGACGATCCGCATGGTCGAACGCGATAAAAACCATCCCTCGGTCATCATCTGGTCGCTGGGCAACGAAGCCGGCGACGGCATCAATTTCGAAGCCACCTCGGCTTGGATCCACCGGCGGGACAAGACCCGCCCCGTCCACTACGAGCGCGCCGACCGGCGGCCGCATACCGATATCGTTTGCCCGATGTATTCCAGGATCGAAGACCTGGAGGCGTATGCTCAGAAAAAGCAATCCCGGCCGCTGATCATGTGTGAATACGCCCATTCCATGGGCAACAGCACGGGCAATCTCCAGGACTATTGGGACGTGATCGAAAAATACGACCAGCTTCAGGGCGCTTTCATATGGGACTGGGTGGACCAGGGATTCGCCAAGAAAAACGAGAAAGGAGAGCTTTTTTGGGCTTACGGCGGCGATGATGGCCCGCCCGATACGCCCTCGGACAGGAATTTCTGCTGCAACGGCCTTGTCGCTCCCGACCGCACCCCCCACCCGGCCCTATGGGAAGTCAAAAAGGCCTACCAATATGTCAAAATCAGAATGATGGGAACGCGGGATGGGCGCCCCGCCGTCGAAATTTTAAATCAATACAATTTCATCAATCTGAGCAAGTTCAATCTCCGGTGGCGCTATGTGGCGGATGGAAACGAGGTCATCGCCGAGGGAATGATCCAGAATCCTGATATCGCACCGGGTGAGGGCAGGATTTTCAACCTGGATATGCCCTCCTATGACTCCAAACCCGGTGTCGAATATTTTCTGAATGTTTATATCGTCACGGCCAACGAAGAGGCCTTGGTTCCGAGAGGGCACGTTGTCGCCGCCGCCCAGTTCCGGGACCGCATCGTCAAGCTCGGGAAAACAACGGCCGTCTCCTCTCTGCCCGCTTTAAAACTGACTCAAAACGAAGGCGCCGCCTCAGCGGAAGGCAAGGAGTTCTCTGTCGCTTTCGATAAAAAATCGGGCCTTCTTATCTCCTTCATTTATCGCGGAAAAGAATTCTTGAAGTCGGGACCGGCACCGAATTTCTGGCGCGCTCCAACGGATAACGATTTCGGCAACCGGATGGACCGGCGGTGCGCCGTTTGGCGGAAAGCCGGGGACAATCGGAACCTCGATCGGTTCGAGGTCAAGCAGGCCGGGCCTTCTGAGGTCGAAGCGGTCGCCGACTATTCGCTCAAGGATGTCCAGGCCAAATACCAGGTCAGGTACAAAGTCTTCGGCAGCGGTGATGTCATCATTGAAGCCCGTTTTTTGCCGACGGCCAGGAACCTTCCCGAAATTCCGCGTTTCGGAATGAAGATGGCCCTGCCGGCGGAATTCCATGGAATTCAATGGTACGGGCGGGGGCCTCATGAAAACTACGTCGACCGGAAGACGTCAGCTTTTGTCGGAGTCTATAAAAGCTCGATCGCCGAGATGATCGTCCCCTACGTCAGCATCCAGGAATATGGAAACCGCGTCGATGTCAGGTGGGTGGCTCTCTCCAATGAAGAAGGCGGGGGACTCTTGGCCGTGGGCATGCCCCAGCTCGATTTCAGCGCGCTTCCTTACACGACCGAGGATTTAACCCAGGACAAGCGCGGCGACAAACATCCGGTGGACATCGCCAAAAGGGATTTTGTCTCGCTCAACCTGGATTACGGCCAGATGGGCGTGGGCGGAGATGACTCCTGGGGAGCACTCACCCATCCTCAATACCAGCTTCGCCCGAGGGATTATGCTTATAGATTCCGCTTGAGACCGTTCAGCAAGAATGACGATTTGATGGCCCTCAGCAAAATTAGCTATCAATAAAAACGCATGAGGGGACGCTGCCGTCCGGATACCGTCCCTCAGAAAAAGCTATTTCTTAACGATCTCGACGCGGCGGTTCTTGGCCCGGCCGTCTTCGCCGCGGTTGTCGGCGATAGGCTTGTCCTGGCCCCATCCCATAGCGCTCAACCGGCCCGCAGCGATCCCCTTCTGGACGACCGCATTCATGACCGATTTGGCCCGCTGCTCCGAAAGCGTCTTGTTCGAAACCGGCGTCCCAACATTGTCCGTGTGGCCCTCGATGCTGATCTTCAGGTCGGCATGGGCGTTCATGAGGGCGGCGATCTGATCGATGATGGGCATGGAATCGGGTTTGATAGCGAACTTGCCCGTGTCAAAATTGATGTAAAGGGCCATGAAGCCGTTCTTGTTAAGGGCGTTATACATGGCGTCCGCCGTCACTTCCTGAACCATTTCCCCTTTTTCAAGGATGGTCAATTGGTAGATGGTGTTATTATTATAGGTCGTGATCGAAACCCAGATTTCTCGGTTATTCTTAACGAGCTTGAAGGTTGCCGACCCGGTCCCGCCGGCTTCGAGATAAAGCTGAGTGCCGCCGAGGGATTTGACGGCATTGCCGTAATTGCGGAAGATCTGGAGGGCGCTGGGGGGTTCGATACCTTCCCTCAAGGTGTAGTCGATCACTGTTTTGTCGCCTTCGACGGTTTCCGTCTTGCTGTCCGCAAGGGTGAATTCCACCGCATCGAAATTCTTTTGACAGGAGGTGATATAAAAATTCTTCATTCGGGTGAATAACGGATGGTCTTTGCAGCCTTCAGCGTCCGTCTCTTGAGCCATGCCGAGGTTGGCCGCAGCCAAGATGGCCAACGCACATCCTGAAATCACCAAGAGCCTTGGAATTCGTTTCATCTTCTTCTCCTTTCCAAATTTTTTTCGGGCTACGGATTTTAAATAAAGACCGTGCACCCGGCGTCGACCATTCTCTCCCTGCGTTGTCCCTGCAGTTAACTCAGGCAAGGCTGACTGAAGCACAAGAGGCGTCCTGCTGCCGCTGCTACCTTCCGGTCCTGACGGAGTTCACAGGAAGCTCTTTGCTCAGGGCCCCGACCCTCATCGCCACTTGCAGGGCCACAGTCCAGAAAGGGCTCGGCCTCGGCAAGGACTTCGACCCCACTATAGCGGGTTGTGGGCAACAGGGCACCGCTAGCTCCCCGTCTAGCACGGTCAAGCGGCTTATTATACACCCGATCCCTTAAATTTTCGACGGCTTTTCTGAAAGAAACCCGACGCGGATTAGAAGCGGTAGGCGGCTCCGAAGCGAAGGATCAATCCATCCCAGATCCCCGCCTCTCCCAGGATGAACACATTGGGGTACACTTCCGCTTTGATCCCGAAATTGAGTTGGAGCACGATAAATGTCTTGGGGATGTTAAAATCGATATCCTGGGAAAGCTGCTCGAAATTTTTAGTCTTGGAATCTCCGATCCCCTGCTTATCCGATCCCAACTGGTAATCCCCGGACCAAGTGTAACTGTACGTGCCCTCCAGGGAGGAAAATCCGAACCCAGCCACGAAGTACGGCGTCACAATGTGACCCGAGTTGAAGTCCCAGCGAAAACTGAAATTGGTCGTGAACGGGCTTGTCTCGATAAACGCATTGGCATTGACCGCGGCGAAGCTTCCATTCGTGAAATCCTGCTTGGCCGTCCCGGCGAGGGCGAGCTTGATATGTGTTTTTTCAAACGATAAGCCAAAGCTGAAGGTCCCCGCTCTTCCCTTGGAATAATATCGGACCTCAAGGCCGTAATTGGAGCCGGATGTATCGAAGCTCAGTGTCTGAGAATAGCTGGATTTCACCAAGCCTCCGTGCAAACCCTGGACATACTTCACAACTTCATTCTGAATATCCTTGCCCAGCTCATTCGTCAGCGATTTCTCGAACAACCCCTTGATGAGATTCAGTCCCCACATGGAATAATGGGCGCCGACCTCCCAGTGCCCGCCTGTCGTCACTCTGGCCGGACCGGCTGTTTCGACGGCGGCTTCGGGCTGCCTGGCGGGAGGCTGAACGGCTTTTTGCGGAGGAGCCTCCTCTTTTCTGGCGTCCTGCTTGACAGGCTTCTGCGCTTCGACGGCCTTCTCCGACACCTCCTGCTTAGCGGCCTCCCCGCCGACTTCCGCGGCGAGCTTTTCCCGCCTTTCTTTTTGCACCTGGTTAAAAAGCTGGGCAAAGCCCTTGGGGTAAAACAACTCTGAGGTTTCTTTGTTGGGATCCACCTCCGAAACCTTGCGCATCCATTTCACGGAGTTGGCCATGTCCCGGAGATAAAAATAGCTGAGGGCCAAGCCAAAATAGGCCCGCGATAGATTGGGCTTGCTCTGGGCGAGCGCGGCCGCTTCCAGGTAGCCGCCGATGGCCAGCTTGTAATCGCCCCTTTGGGAATAGTTGTCTGCTTGGGTCAGCAGCTTTTGGACTTCCTCCTCCTGGGATTGTGAAGCTTGGACGGCAAAGGCCGAGGATACTGCCATGAATACGGCGCAAATCGGGGCCATCCAGCGGAGGGCCCGGAACTTTTGTCGATTGTCGGTCATACCACTATCCTTATCTTGAATTGAGTCGGACGAACATCATTGAAATTAAATCCTAACCGGGGATAGCGGATTTGTCAAATCTTTACCGGATCTTTGTCGGTTCTGCTGACGGTCTTGACAGGCCTCTTGGCAAGTGATAGAAATCTTTTATTCCACACTTCAGGAGGTTTGGATGAAAAAAGCGATTTCCCTAAAGAAATCTTCTCTCGCTCTTCTTGTCATCCTCTTGCTAGCCGCATTCGTTCATGCCCAGACGACGCCGGAGGCGTTCCTGGGCTTCAAAGTCGGCGCCGATAAAAAGCTGGCCGACTACAATCAGATCAAAGCGTATTTCGAAAAACTGGCCCAGGAGTCGCCCCGGCTTAAACTGCTGACCATCGGTACATCTACCCTCAAAAAACCCATGATCATGGCCGTGATTACGGCGGAAGAAAACATGGCCAAGCTGGACAGATATCGGGAAATCATAAAAAAGCTGCGTGATCCCAGGACGCTCTCCGCCGAGGACGCCAAGAAGTTGGCCAGGGAAGGCAAGGTGATCGTTCTCATCACCGGCAGCCTTCATGCCACCGAAATCGCCGCCTCACAAGCGTCGATGGAGCTTGCCTATAACTTGGTCACAGGAAAGACTCCTTTTGACGCCAAAAAGATCCTGAGCGACGTGATCGTCCTCCTCTGCCCGACGCACAACCCCGACGGCAATCAAATGGTCATCGACTGGTACAAAAAATATCTCGGCACGAGATATGAGATGGGCTCGATGCCCTGGCTCTACCACTACTACGCCGGCCACGATGACAACCGCGACTGGTTCATGCTCAACCTGCCCGAGACAAGGGCTATCACCAAGGTTCAGTACCAGGACTGGCTGCCGCAGATCCATATCGACCAGCATCAGATGGGCTCCACGGGCGCCCGGCTCTTCATCCCCCCCTATATGGACCCGCCCCTGCCCAATATCCAGCCTATGGTCTGGCGGACCGCCAATCTCCTCGGCACATCCATGGCCTATGACCTGCAGCAGAACGGCAAGAGCGGCGTCGTCAACGGCCGGAGCTATACCGGCTGGTACATCGGCGCCTGCGATGACACGCCTTGGCTGCACAATGTCATCGGCATCCTCAGCGAGGCGGCCTCGGTCCGCTTGGCCACGCCCATCTATATCGAGCCGACCGAAATCCCAAAGTCCTACTATGAAAAGATGATGGATTTCGTGGATCCCTGGCGGGGCGGCTGGTGGAGGCTGCGCGATATCGTGGATTATGAGCTGATCTTCACCCAGAGCCTGGTCAAGGCGGCGGCGATCCACAAGGAAGATTTCCTGTTCAACTTTTACCAGATGCATAAAAATTCCATCGAGAAGGTGGACAAGGACCAGCCGTTCGCGTTCGTCTTTTCCGCCAAACAGCATGACTACCCCACCATGCTGAAAATGCTCGATGTGCTGCAGATGGGCGGCGTCGAGATCCATCAGGCCAAGGCCGACTTTGTGGCCGACGGCAAATTCTTCCCGGCCGGATCGTTCGTTGTCAAGACGGCTCAGCCGTACAAGGCTTATGCCTGGGCGCTCCTCGAAAAGCAGAAATACCCCGATATGCGGCAGTATCCCGGCGGCCCGCCGCAACCTCCCTACGATAACGCCGGCTGGACCCTGCCGCTCCAGATGGGAGTCGCCTGCGAAGAGATCAAGGAGCCGTTCGATATCAAGCTCGAAAAGCTCGTCCAGGTTCCCTATCCTCCTGTCCCAACTAGCCAGGGAACGGGGAACTATGTCGTCCTGGGCTCTCAGATCAACGCGTCGTATGCGATCGCTTTCGCCCTTCTCAAGGACGCCAAAGCGGAAGTCTGGCGGACCAAGGCTAAGATCAGCAAGAAAGGCTACGACATCCCGGCCGGAAGCTTCATTGTCAAGAACTCGCCCGATGTCAAAAAAGCACTTCCGGCCCTCCAGGCCAAATACCATTTGGCCGTCATTGATCTCGATGATGCCGCCGACATCGCCAAGTCGCCGCTCACGTTTCACCGCGTCGGACTCTACCAGTCGTGGAGGGGCAATATGGACGAAGGCTGGACGCGTTATATGTTCGATGATATGGGCATCCCCTATAAGACTCTTCATAATGAAGACATCAAGGGTACGAAGGAAAAGAAGGTTGACCTCCGGGCCGACTACGACGTCATCGTCTTCGCCGACGAGAACGGGAGCATAATCAAATCCGGGCAGCGCGGCGCAACCCCCGGCGGCGGTCCGGCCGGAGCGCCGGGTGGCGCTGCCAGCGGAGGACAAGCCAGACGGCCCGCCTCGACGACACCTCCGGAATATGAAGGCGGGATCGATCAGCAGGGCGTGGACGCGCTAAAAGCGTTCGTCGACAAGGGCGGCATCATGGTCCTCCTCAACCAGGCATGCACCCTGGCCTTCAACGAGTTCGACGTCCCGGCGCGCAACGCCCTTCAGAACGTGGACCGGACGAAGTTCTTCTGCCCGACGTCGATCTTGAAGATCCTGGTCGACAACGAGACGCCGATCGGATACGGCATGCCCAAGGAAGCCGGGGCGATGTTCGTCAACAGTCTAGCTCTGGACACGTCAAATCCCGGCTTCGAATGGGACCGGAAGGTCGTGGCCAGCTATCCCGAAGATAATATCTTGATGAGCGGCTGGCTGCTCGGGGAGGACGTGATCGCCCGCAAGGCAGTGGTCGTGGATACGAAGTATAAGGACGGCCGGATCATTCTCATCGGCATTCGCTGCCAGAACAGAGCCCAGTCCCATGGAACTTACAAATTCCTGCTCAACGGGCTGCTTTATCCTGAAAAAGATTAAGAAAAAAAATTGCCATTGCAGCAAAAAGAGGCCATCCCGATTTTTTAGGTAGGGACGGTACTATAGTCGTTCCCTTTTTTATTTCCAGTCCTCGGCGATCGCAACGATGAGCTGGGTCAGGGCTTCCAGATCGCTGCGGTAAATCTTTTCGACAAAAGAATGGGCAGAGGTTCCCGGCCAGGAGAGCGGAATATCCACGGCGCCCTCCGGGACAAACACCGAGCCGTCATTCCCTCCGCGCGAATTATAAATTTGAAGGGGAATCGCGTATTTCTTGGCCAGCTCCGCGATTTTCCGGATCTCGGTTTTCGGAACGATGTTGCTGCTGTCGATGGCCCGGAGGACGGCGCCCTTGCCCAGAATCGCGTTACCAAAGCGTTTGTTTTCCAGGGGGGAATCCGTGGACACAAACGTATCGACGGCAAAGACATAATCCGGTTTGAGGATTTTTGAAAGGGCCTGAGCGCCGACCAGTCCGATTTCCTCTTCGACATCCCAGGCAAACGTGATCGTTTTCCCGCTGACCTTTGTCCAGTCCATTTGGAGCGCGGCGGCAAGCAGGGCGGCGCAGCCGGCGCGATCATCCACGGCGCGCGTCGCCATGATATTCGGCGCGAGATCAACGAGCTTCTTTTTAAAAATGACCTGGTTTCCTTCGGCGACGCCCAAAGCCCGCGCCTCTTGTTCCGAGGAAACGCCTAGATACAGCTCAAAAGCCTCGGGCGCGGCTTGCGACCGCACCGGGGCAGGAGCCGGCTTCTGAGCTGGATTCGGCGGAGAAGTCGGCGCAGGGTTTTGTCCCGCGCCGCTCTGACCCCGAGTGGGATTCTGGCCTTGGGCCCGTGTGGGGGACTGACTCTGATAATAATCCGGCCGCGGCTGAATGACGCCCTCGACAGGCCCCTTCGCCGTATAAATGACGAACGGCCTGGCTTCGCAAGTTTGGGCTAAAAGCCCGCCGCGAGCCCTTAAAAGCGCCGTTCCCTGCGGCGTGATCTTATCGATTGCAAACCCCAGTTCATCCGAATGGGCCACGAACAGGAGATGAGGATGCCCCTCGCCCACCGTGAACCAAACGTTGGCTTTTGCGTCGCGCTTGACTTTGAGTGATGCAGGCAGAGCGGCCTGAATAAAATCCGAAACTTTCCCTTCCTGGCTGGAAAGGCCGGGGATGAGGACGATCTTTTTCAACAAGTCCCAGGAGAGAGCCGGGTCTTTGCTTTGGCCGGCGGGGGAAGGGGCGCAGAAAATCAGGGCCAAACCAAGAATGGAGATCGCATATCTTCTCATTTTGCCCTCCCAGAGCCAATCACGCTGAGAACAAGATCTTTTAGCGCCCTGACGTCTTTGAAATCCACGACCTCGACCGGCGTATTTAGAAATTTCACGGGAAGCGCCAGCGTCAACACTTCGGTCCTATCGCCCAGAAAAGGATTGACAAGGGTTGACTCCACGCCCGTTAGGTATTGCAGGGGGACATTTTTTTCGCGGGCAATCGTATCGATCGCGTCTTTGAGCTTCGAGGCTCCCTCCTTGACCTGGACGAGGACGGGGCCTTTGCCGAGTGCAGGGCTTTTTTCGTCCCGGTCGGCCGCCACAACATCCAGGATAAGCACTTTCTGCGGCTGGAGTTTCTTTTTGGCCCGCATGGCGCCCAAAGCTGAGCGGGAGCCGCGAACGGGGAATTTCGTCTGGGCCATCCACCCCACAGTGACTTCTTGGGACAGCTTCATGCCGCTCATCTCAACGGCCAAATTCAAGAGCAAAGCACATCCTGTTTTCAACCCGAGTGCATGACCGGCCCACCTTTCATTGGCCAGCTCGCTGAGGTCCGGCCAGAACGTCACAGGGTCAAGAATTTCGACACCCTTCGCCCGAGCCTGCTCCTCAGAGCGGGCTCCAATGTCCAGGAAAACGAGATCGAGTGAAAAATTCTTGGCCAGCTCATCCCTTCTTTCGCGCGTCAAAAGATGCATAGCCGGCTGGGCGACGATCCCCTGGAGAGGCCCTTTTGATGTCGAGATCATGACCGGGTGGCCGAGCAGATAGGAATCGTATAAAGAGTGAGGCGGCTGGACGGCTCTGTCCAATCTCAGATACCCATCCTGAGTCATACCGCTGACAATATAGCCAAACTCATCAAGAGCGGCCAGCACGGCCAGCCGAGGCTCCCCTTTCCCAAGACGGACATAAAGACTGCCCATGGGGTCTTTTTCTTTGGCGGCGTTCTTCGGCAAAGACTGTTCGATTTTCACCGCTAGGGCGTCCTCATTTCCCGTAGACGAAGGAATCGGAAAGAGCTCTTTGACCACGCTCTTGATATCCTGTGCCGCCGAATAGCCCGCGCCGGCGAACAGCAAAAGCATGATCGCCAGAATAGATTGGATCATTCGCTTTTTCATGCCGGGATTCTCCTCGAAGAAATCTTTTGGCTATTCATCCTTTCAATAATTCCATGGCTTTGTCAATATTCGAAACATCCAGGATGATGGAGGTCGCATTCCCTTTGCGGCTCAGGGTTCCATAGCAATATTCAATATTGATGCCTTTGTTGCCGAGCTTGGAGGTGACCTCGGCCAGGGCGCCCGGCCGGTTTTCCAGGTCAACGAGGAGGACCTCGCGGAGCTCGGTCGTGTAGTTCGCCTTGGACAGGAGCTTCACCGCTTTGGTGACATTCTTGACGTAAAGCTTGGCCGTGTCATGGAAAACACCGATGGCCTCGATATTGATCTCGTTCTCGGCCAGGTAGCTGCATAGGTCCCCGAGCATGGACGGCTTGTTTTCCAGGATCACAAAAATTTCCGTGATTCTTTCCATGTTTCCCCCTCAAAAAAATTCTGGGATGTGTCTCCGGATTTTCCTTCGTCCCTTAACGCTCCTATTTATAATGAAAAGCCGGTTGAATTTCAATCTGATTTTAAGGACCGAACGGCCTCCCGGTACTTATGGGCAAACGCGACTTCTTTATTTCTCGCGAGATAGTTTTCGGGAGCTCCGCCCTTATAGTCCTCTGCGTACCAAGAAATCGTCTTGTCCAGCCAGGTCTCCGCCGGCGTAGAGGAATAATTCAGGTCCCGCCTGGCTTTTTCCGTCGATAGGACGAACGGCCGGCGTGTCGAAAACGGCGAAAAGGACGTCCCCAGCCCGGCCTCTTCCAAAACCTGCCAGGGGATGTCAATGATCACGGGCTTTCTCCCCAAGATTTCGGCCGATCTGAGGACAAAACTTCGCAGGCTCATCACCTCGTCCATGGCCAGGTTATAGGCCTGACCAAAGCTTACTTTATTCATCAAATTCGAAGCCACCGTCTTGACAATATCCCCCTGATAAATATGGGTGAACACATTCATGCCGCCGTCAGGAAGGATGATCGGGCTGCCGTCCCCGATGCGCAGAAAATAGGAGTAGGCCCGGAGCGTATGATCCCTTTCTCCCATGACGATCGGGAGGCGAAGAATCATCGCCGGAAAAGCGTTTTTTTGAAAAGCCTCCCGCAGAACCTCTTCGCATCTTCGCTTGTGATACCCATAAAGCCACATCTCGGCTTCTTTTTTCGGCGGGGGGCAGAGCTCGCGGCTAAAGTCCTCTTCGCGAAGAGGACAGGGAAAATCCTTGGTCACGACATAGACCGATCCCGTGCTGATATGGATGAAATGACCGATATTTCCCTCAAATGCCCGGACCGCCGCCTGGCTGTCTTCCGCCTTGAAGGCCAGCATGTCCACGACCACATCAAAGGTCTTGTTCCTCAGCTGTTTGTCAAAGTGGTCATAGTCATATCGATCGCCGCGAATCCGCTGGACGCGGTCGCCGAAATCATCCGCCGTCTTCCCCCGGTTGAAAAGCGTCACCTCATGGCCGTCCTCGATCAGCCGATGGGCAATGTGGTAGCCGAAAAAACGCGTCCCGCCGAGAATAAGAATCTTCATGCCTTAGTCGAAAATCTTGCCGGGATTTAAAATATGATTGGGATCGAAGACTTTTTTCATTCCTTTCATTAGCTCGACCTGCTTCGGCTCCAGGCTGAAAGCGAGATATTTCTTCTTGATGAGGCCGATGCCGTGCTCGCCCGAGATGACCCCTCCCCTGGCCCGGCCGTCCGCATAAAGCTCCTCCCGCACCTTCTCAGACTTGTCTCGCCACTCGCTTTCAGGAAGCGGGATGACGGCCCCGTTTTCACAGCGGGCTTTCATGATGTGTGTATGGACATTGCCGTCCCCGGCATGGCCGAAGGTCGGCAGCCAGATGTCATATTTTCGGGAAACGTCCTGGACCTTCTTGACATGGTTGACAATTTCCGCCCGCGGAATGGAAATGTCCAGGATTTCGATCGTCTCTGATTTGATCGCCTCGTAGATCTTGCTGCGGATGTCGAGGACGGTCTCCTGTTTCTTATCCGTATCGGCGATGAAAACATCGAGCGCCTCATTCTCCAGGGCCGTTTCGGCAACGGCCTGGGACAGGCGGTCCATCTCTTCTTCGCTCTGGGCATCCAGGATGATGAGGAGATGCGTCTCGCCTTGTGAGCAAGGCCATTTCTTATGGAGGTGTTCTTCCGAGATTTTGATGACGTCCAGGGGGACAAACTCCAAGGCCAGCGGTACGATCTTTTTCTTAAACAAAAGAGGGACGGTTTCGATGGCTTTTTCCAAGGCATCAAACGGAATGACCAGCGAACGTGTCACCGCCGGCTTGGTCAGGAACTGGATAGTCGCCTTTGTCATGACCCCGAGCGTTCCTTCTGAGCCGATAAAGAGTTGGAGCAGATTGTATCCGGTGCTGCTCTTGAGCAGCTTGCCGCCGAGATGGATGATGTCGCCCGTCGGCACGACGACCTCAAGGCCCCGGACATAATTCCGGATCACGCCGTATTTGACGGCCCGGCTGCCGCCGGCATTGGTGGCGATCATCCCCCCGACCATGGCGCTCTCTTCGCCGGGATGGGGAGGAAAATAAAAGCCGGCATCTTCGATACTCTGTTCAAAATCGCGCAGGGTGACGCCCGCCTCGACGACGGCCATCTGATTATCGGCATCAATCTCCAGAACCTTATTCATTTTTTCGAGGGAGAGCACGATCCCGCCAAGGGAAGGCACACAACCCCCGCAAAGGCCTGTCGCCCCGCCCCTGGGGGTGACTGGAATTTTATGTTCATTGGCCAGCCGAAGAACCGCAGCAACCTCCTCGGTTTTTCTCGGCTTGACCACGAGATCCGGAACTCTGCTAATGTCACGGAGCGAAAATTCATCATGTCCGTAATCGAACATCCTGTCGGGATCGGTGATGACATTCTCTCGGCCGGCTATGGCCTCCAACTTTTCCGCGACCGCTCGATCGACTTTGTTATACATGTTTTATTGAGTTCATTTAAACAAAAAAGGGCATCATTTGTCTATCCTGAATTTTCAACATCGTGTTCAATTTTGACATAATATTTTGCCCGTGGTATATTATAAAAAACAATTAAGCTTGCCCAAGGAGGTTAGCCGCATGGTTAGAAAATCAAGGATTTGTCTTCTCTCGGTTTTTTTCTTGACGGTTTTTGTGTCTTTCACCCTTTCCCCTCAGGCTCAGACTTTTGACGCGTTAAAAAAGCAGGTCAAAATTCATTCCCTTGGAAACGGCATGAAATTTATCGTCCTCGAACGCCACGACGCGCCCGTCGTTTCTTTTCATATTTACGCGGATGTCGGAAGCGCCAACGAATCTTACGGCATCACCGGCATTTCTCACATTCTCGAACACATGGCCTTCAAGGGGACGAAAATCGTGGGAACGAAGGACTATGCCGCGGAATCTAAGATTCTCGGCGAAGTGGACGCCGCCTACGATCAGATGAAAAAAGAAGAAGCCAAGCCGAATCCCGACCAGGCGAAGGTGGCCGAGCTCAAGGCCAAGTTTACCGATCTCGAGAAAAAGGCCAAGGAGTACGTCGTCAACAATGAGTACTTCGACATGATGATGCGGGAAGGAGATGCCGGTGTGAACGCGTATACGTCCAATGACGCCACTCAATACATCAATTACCTCCCTTCCAACCGCCTCGAATTCTGGATGGCCGTGACATCGGACAGGTTCCTCAACCCAATCTTCCGCGAATTCTACAAGGAGCGGGACGTGATCATGGAAGAGCGCCGGCTCGGTCTCGAGACGCAGCCCACGGGAAAACTCTTTGAGGATTTTATGGCCGTAGCTTTTAAAGCCCATCCTTATCATCATGATGTCGTCGGCCATATGTCGGACCTCCAATCCATAACCCCCAGGGATGTGGAGGAATATTTTAAAAAATATTACAGTCCGAGCAACTTGACCGTCGGCATCGTCGGAGATGTGAAAGCGGAAGAAGCCTTCAAGCTCGCCGACACTTATTTCAGCCGCATTCCGAGCGGCCCCAGGCCGGAGCCCGTTAGGACCAAAGAGCCCGAGCAATGGGGAGAACGCCATGTGATCGTGAGCGCAAAGTCCCAGCCCTATCTGATCGTCGGGTATCATATTCCGGATTCCAAGAAAAAAGACAGCCGGGCTCTGGAAGCGCTGGCCAATATCATCGGTCAAGGCCGATCGTCGAGGTTGTACCAGACGCTGGTCAAGGATAAGAAGATCGCGGTCATGGCTCAAAGTTTCAGCGGTTTTCCCGGCGACAAGTTCCCGAACCTGATCGCTTTTATGGTCATGTCGGCCGCCGGAAAGACCTCGGCCGAATGCCAGGCCGCCCTCGAGGACGAGATTGAGAAAATTAAGAAGGAGTCCGTGACCGAAGATGAGTTGACAAAATTCAAGAGGAGTACGATCAAGGGCCTCCTCAATCAGATGAGATCTAACACCCAGATGGCCGCCCTCCTGACCTATGCCGACGTTGTTCTAGGAGGTTACGAGAGAGTGTTTGATCAGGTTGACGAAATCAGGGCCCTCACTGCGGCTGACGTCAAGCGCGTGGCGAACCAATATCTCGTCAGCACGAACAGGACCATCGGCGAGATCATCCCCGAGAAATAGGGTAGAGACAAGGAGATGACAATGAGAAAAGAAAAGGTTGCGAATAAAATTTTCACAGGGCTCCTTCTTTTAGCCCTCTTTTTTGGGATGGCGTATGCCCAGAAAGGGCCGAAAGACAAATTCGTCTTCGGACCCCTCAACCCCATCAAAATGCCCAAGATCGAAAAGGCCGAACTTCCCAATGGAATCAAGCTCTTATTGGTTGAAGACCCCGAATATCCCACCATCAATCTCTGGGCGATGGTCAGGACTGGATCGATTTTCGAACCCGCCGCCAAGGTTGGATTGGCCTCAATGACAGGGCAGGTCCTTCGGACGGGCGGGACAAAGGTCAAGTCCGGAGACCAAATCGATAGGGAGCTGGATACTCTGGCCGCCTCAGTTTCAACAAGTGTCGGAACGACCTCAGCCTATCTCTCTATCTCAGTCCTCAAAGAAGACTTCGACAAAGCCCTGGTCATTCTGGCGGACATTTTAACTGAACCCGCGTTTCCTGAGGACAAGATCGAGCTGGCCAAAATCCAGCAGAGGACAGGCATTTCCCGCCGGAATGACAACATCATGGCAATCACAAACCGGGAATTCAACAAATTGATGTACGGCAAGGATAGTCCTTATGCCCGGCAGGCGGAATACGCAACCGTCGAGGCCGTGACAAGAAAGGACATCGTTGACTTTTATAACGCCTATTTCTATCCCAATAATACCTCCATGGCGGTCTGGGGAGACTTCAAGAGCGCGGATATGATGAACAAGCTCAAGGCGGCGCTGGGAAAGTGGAAAAAGGGCGCTCCTTCGACACAGCCCTGGCCAAAAGTCAGCTACGACTATAAATACACGGTCAATTTCATCGACAAGCCCGACGTCAACCAGTCCAACATCATGCTCGGCCATATCGGCGGCTTGATGAACAATCCCGACTACGCCGCTCTCAATATCATGAATTTCATCCTCTCCTTCGAACGCATGTTCAAGAGGATCCGGACGGATGAGGGCCTGGCCTACAGCGTCTGGGGAGATTACGGCGCCTCCTATATCTATCCCGGCACGTTCAGCTGCGGCGCCCAGACAAAATCCCAATCCACGGTCTATGCCATCGACATCATGCTCAAGGAATTGAAGAAAATCACGGAACAGGAGGTGTCGGATGAAGAGTTGGCCAAGGCCAAGGACGGCTATCTCAATTCCTACGTCTTCAACTTTGAGAGCAAGTCCCAGATTGTCAATCGCCTAATGACCTACGCCTACTATGGTTACCCGCTCGATTTCTCGGAAAAGCTCAAGGCAGGAGTTGAAAAGGTCACCAAGGCCGATGTGCTGCGGGTGGCGAAGAAATACCTGCAGCCGGACAAAGTCCAGATTCTCGTGGTCGGCAAAAAGGAAGATTTCGACAAGCCGCTGTCCGCCCTTGGAACAGTCCGTGTGATTGATATCACGATCCCGGCTCCGAAAAAATAGCTTTAAGATCATTTCGAATCTTTATTTTCGCTCCAATTCCGACTGAAAATTTTTGTCAACGAAAGTGTCTCCCCATCCGTTTTGATATATAACGAAAAAGAAGATGGACGAAACAGGACTCATCCGGATGGCCCAGGGCGGAGACACCGGGGCCTTCCGGGCGCTTTTTGAGGACAACAGGCAGCGGGTCTTTTCCCTAGCCTATCATTATCTTAAAAATCCCGAAGATGCCGAAGATGTTCTCCAGGAGACATTCATCAAGGCCTATCATTCGCTTCACAGGTACAACCCGGATAAAGGCGCGAATTTCCGCGGCTGGCTGAACCGGATCTGTGTCAACGCCAGCATCGACGCCTTGAGAAAAAGCAAGGTCAGGGATGCCTATTCGCTGGATACCGGGGAGGCCGCGAATGTGCACGCCAATCCTCATCATTCCAACCCCGAAAAAACGGCTCAAAACAAGGAAATCCGTGAAAAGATCGACCGGGTTCTGGATAAGCTTTCGCCGAAACAACGGATGATCTTTGTCCTCAGGCATTACCAGGAGTATACGACCAGAGAGATTGCGGACTACCTGAATTCCAGCGAAGGAAATATCAAAAAGCAGCTTTTCCGGGCTATCGAGATCCTGAAAAAACGTCTGAAGCGCTTTATTTTGGAGGATGGCTATGGACTGTAAAAAAGCCAAGAACGACATCACTCTCTATCTCTATGGCGAACTGGACGAAGAAGACCGGGCGGCCCTCCGGCAACACCTTCAAGAATGCAGGTCTTGTGCAAAAGAGCTGGATTATACAAAAAAAGTTTTCAAGTTGCTGGACGAACACCAGCCGGCCCCGGCGCACGAACCGAATTGGGAAAGCTCCTGGCAGAGAATCCAATCTGGGATATCGATGACTCCGGCGAAAGATAAAGCGCGTTTATTCCCGCGTTGGCGCTGGGTCTATGCCGGCTCGGCCATTGTGGCCATCCTCGTCATCGGGATCATCATCGGGAAATACTGGTTAGCGCCGTCCCCGCAGCCGATTCAGACGAAATCGCCAACGATCATCTCGCCGGCGGCCCTTCCACCGACTCTGAGTTCGCACCTTGAAGACCTCAAGCCCCTTTTGCTCGAATATGCCCACTATACACCGGGCGAACAGGGGACGAAAACGCCGGCGGTTGACGAAAAAATCGTTCGCGGGCTGCTCCTGCAGAATTTGCTGCTTAAGCGCATGCTGGCCGAAAAAGACCCGGCCGCGGCCGAGCTTCTGGACGACCTGGACCTTGTCTTAAAAGAGATTGCCAACCAGCCCAGCCAAGACCGACAGGCTCCCTCTCAAATCAAGGACCTCATTGATCAGAGAGGGATCCTTTTTAAAATGGAAATTCTAAAGACACTTTAGGAGGAAGACGATGAAATACGTCAAATGGATCATTTTCAGTCTGGCTCTTTTACTTATCCTCGGCGGCTTCGCCGGCGCCCAGGAAAAGGAAAAGGCCAGGGACACCTATGAGAAAGCCCGGGTTGTCTATGAGGAGGCTAAAAAAGCCATTTACGATAAAGCCTGGCAGAAGGCCATTATAGACTTGGAAAAAATCGCCAAAGAGTATTCGAACAGCGGCTATTACGGGGAATCGCTCTATTGGCTCGGCTACAGCATGGACAGGCTCGCGGCATCGCTCGAGAGCATGGAACTCCAGCTCGAGAAGAGGAAAGAAGCGTTTGAACCTCTGAACACGCTTCTCGAAAAGATGCCCGAAAGCTCCTGGGCCAGAGACGCCAAGATCCTGCAAATCCAGATCGCCGAAGCGCTGGCCAGAAGCGGATTGTCGGAATATCAGAAATATATCAATGGAGCTGCGTATGGAGGAGTCGAAGGCGGCGTCTTTGGCGGCGTTGAAGGCGGTGTGGAAGGCGGCGTCTTAGGAGGTATTCATGGTGGCCTGGGGGCCGAGCAAAAAAAGCCATCCGACCCAGACCTTGAGCTCAAGCTTGTCGCCCTCGACGCCCTGCTCCAGATGGATAAAGAGAAGGCCTTCCCCATTCTGGAAAAAATGGTCAAAGACGAAAAGCGGCCCGAACTCCGGGAAAAAGCTCTCATGGTCCTCGGCCAATCTCGCGACGCCAGGGCCCTGCCGATCCTGACCGAACTGGCGATTTCGGATCCTTCTCCAAGAGTCCAGGAAATGGCCGTGATGTGGCTTGGCCAGAGACACGATGATGCCGGCTTGGATGCCCTTCTCAAGATCTATGAGAAGGCCGTGGACAACAAGTTCAAGGCGCGCCTCTTCTTCGGATTCGCCCAAAGCAATCATCCAAAAGCCCAAGCCAAACTCATCGAGATCGCCAAGAACGAAAAAGACCCGGAATTGCAGAAAAAGGCCATCTTTTGGTTGGGCCAGAAGAGGGACGAAGGAAGCGTCACTTCGCTGATCGAGATCTACAACACGATTTCGGAGACCAGGCTCAAAGAGAGTCTGATCATGTCCTTTGCCCAGAGCAACAGCGAAAAAGGCCGGACGAAACTCATGGAGATCGCCAAAAATGACAAAGACCCGAGGGCGAGAGAGCGCGCCATTTTTTGGATCGGTCAAAGAGGGGGCGATGACGTTCTGGACCTCCTCTTGGACGTGTATAACAAAACGGATGATGCCAAGGTCAAAAGAGAGGTCATCTTTTCAGTTTCCCAAAACCACGGCCCCAAGGCCGTCCAGGCCATGATCACGATGGCCCGGAAGGAAAAGGACCTGGAGTTGAAAAAACAGCTCGTCTTCTGGCTGGGCCAAAGCAAGAGCGAGGAAGCCGTGAAATTCCTCAAGGAAATCCTGGATAAGTAAATTCGAGATAGGAGAAGACAATTGATTCCTCATAAAGATGACTCAAAAAATGCCGTCGCGAGAAACGACGCAAGGCGGCGAATCCGACAACGTCATCGCCGGGCAGCTTGCGCCGTGGCCATCCCTTCTTCTTTTGCCGTTTTGTTTGTTTTGTTGTTTGTCCTTCCTTTGGCGACACAACCCCGTCTTCTATCAGGCGAAGCTCCGGGCTTTTTGAAAGGCAAAGTGGTTGACCTCCGCGGGAACGCGGCAGCGCTGGATAAAAAAATTGAATCGGCACGCGGCGAAGCCCAAAAAGCCAAGGCCGGAGATCTGTATTTTACAGCCTATCTGTTCGAAAGCCAGCACAAGATCCATCGGGGATCTGAAAGCCGGATCTCAGACGGCCTTGTCGTAAATTCAAAAGAAGCCAAAATTAAGATTGAGGAAACGGGCAAAGGCAAAAACCAGGTGGGTGTAGAAGACAAATTTGAAGACGCGCCCGCCCCGGCCGCTCTTCTATTCCTTTATTCACAAAAGGACGGCCTTCTTGATGTTTCGCTGCTGGACCCGGACCAGAGCTATGATTTCACGGATACCCCCGTTTACTGGCTGGGCCGGGCGACAAATGATGAAAGCCTGGCACTAACTGAAAGATATTTTGAATCGGCCGGCTCAACGGCACATCTTCAAAGCACCCTTGTTTTTGTTGCCAGCTGCCACCAAGGTCCCCAAGTGCCTGATTTCCTGAAAAAAGTGGCTTTAGGGAATTATGCCGGTAAGGTCAAAGAATCCGCTGTTTTCTGGCTGGGCAATTACGGCGACTCAAAGAGTCTGGCTACGCTCAAGGAGATTTTCGCCAAGGTCCAGGAAACCGACGTTAAAAAACATATTGTCTTTGCCCTCCAACTCAGCAAGCAGAAAGAAGCTGTTGAAGAGCTGATCAGGATCGCCAAATCTGAGCCGAATCAGGACATTCGCAAGAGTGCTGTCTTCTGGCTAGGGCAGAAGGCCTCGGTGGAAAGCATCAAAGCGCTCAAGGACATTGTCGATGAGCCCAAGGAAGAAAGCGGGCTTAAAGAGCAGGCCGTGTTCGCCATCAGCCAGTTGCCAAAAGACAAGTCCGTGCCGATGCTCATCGATATTGCTAAAACGAACAAGAGTCCGTCCGTGAGGAAAAGGGCGATTTTCTGGCTGGGACAAACGGGCGATGAATCGGCCCTGAAATTCTTTGAGGAAATCCTGCTCAAGAAATAAAAACGGGGTTAAAAACGGGGTCAAACCTACTCGTTACGCATCATTCTCTTGGGGAGCTTGCGTAACGAGTAGGTTTGACCCCAATTATCAGCTGGAGAGAAATTCTTTGACCGCGCCCACGATATGCCGGGCGCTGATGCCGTATTTATCTAAAAGCTCATCCGGCTTCCCCGACCTGGGCAGCTCCCGGACGCAAAGATGTTTGATCGCTGCTTTTCCGGCCAACGCCGCCGCCACGGCATCGCCCAGGCCGCCGCTCTCAAAATGGTCCTCGACAACGATTGCCCGGCTTTTGGTTTCAGCGGTTTCCTTTAAGATATTTTCCTTATCGAGAGGCTGGACGGAATAAGCGTCGATGATCCGCACCTCGATGTTTTCTTTCTTCAGCTCCTCATAGGCCTTCAGTGCCTCAAACACGGTAATGCCGGCGCCGATGATTGTCGCGACATCATTCGGTCCCTTTCTCAAGACTTTTGAGCCGCCGATCGCGAACTGTTCATCCTTGGAATAAAGGAGCGGCGTCGCCGGCCGCGTCGTCCTCAGATAGCATATCCCCTGATGCCGAGCCATGGCCTCAACTAAGGCTTCTGTCTGAAAAGCATCGCTGGGATAAAGGACGACACAGCCCGGAATCGGCCTGAAAATGGCCAGATCCTCCAGGCCCATCTGAGAAGGCCCATCCTCGCCGATGCTCACGCCGACATGGGATCCGCATAGCTTGATATTAGAAAAAGAATAGCCGGCCATGCGAATTTGGTCGTGGGCCCGGCTCAAAAAGGCGGCAAAGCTGGCCATAAACGGGATATATCCTTTGGCGGCCATGCCCATCCCCATGCCCACCATGTTCTGTTCGGCGATATACGATTGGAATGACCGTTCGGGAAAAGCCTCGAAGAATTTTTCGGTGTAGGTGGAATTCTTGACGTCGCCATCCAGCGCAAGAACGGCGTTGTTGACCTTGCCCAGCTCGCGAAGGGCGCACCCGAAGGCCAGACGCGTGGCCGTTTTATCTTTATAAGAGGTTCTCTCAAAGCCGAATGTCTTCACGAGCTTCGGCTTAGGAACCCGCTTGGGGAGTCGGACGAATTTCGACGCGTCCACATCGGGCATCGGCCCGACCTCCTTGAGGGCTGCCTGGAGCTCGTCTTCCTTGAGGGGCTTGCCATGCCAGCCGTTCTTATTCTCGATGAAGGATACACCCTTGCCCTTGATCGTTTTGGCCAGGATCACGGTCGGCTTTCCCTTTTTCCCGATCTTTTTGAACGCTTCCAGAATGGCATCAACTTTATGTCCATTGACCTGCAGAACGTCCCAGCCGAAAGCCCTGAACTTCCGGGCATAGGCCGCCAGGTCATGCTGATGCATGGTTGGGTCGGACTGGCCCAGCCGGTTGACATCGACAATAGCACAAATGTTTTTGAGCTTCAAATAAACCGCCGCATTGGCCGCTTCCCAGACCGCGCCTTCGGCGCATTCGCCGTCGCCCATCACCACAAACACCCGGCCCGGAGATTTGCCAAGCTTCATGGCCGCCGCCATCCCGACGCCGACGGAAAGTCCCTGGCCCAGCGAGCCCGTTGCCGCCTTGACCCACTTCATACGGGGCGTGGGGTGGCCTTCCAGGTCACTCGAGATTTTCCGCAAATCCATGAGGTCCTTGAGAGGGATGATGCCGGCTTCCGCGTAGGCGGCCCACAAAATCGGGGCGGCGTGTCCCTTGGAGAGAACCAGTTCATCATTGCCCCAGTCCTCGGGATCCTTAGGATTGAACCTCATCTCATGAAAAAATAGGCAGGCGGCGAGCTCTGCCATCGACAGGCAGGTCGTGGGATGTCCCGATCCCGCCTTCCAAGTCATCATCAAAGAATGAATGCGGAGACGCTTGGCGATTTTTTCCAGAACTTCGCGGCGGTTCATCGAATCATGTCCTCCCTTCTAATCATGAGTTTTGAAGGGCTAATTATATTTTTTTTCCGGCTTGTCCACAATACAAGTTTACTCGCCAATTTTGGCCAGAAGACCCCGTTTTTTGACCGCCCTCAAGATCCGGCAGAAAAAGGCAAAGACCGCGATAAGAAAAAGCGCGTTGAGGCCGAACGACCACAACAGCTTCTGCAGCGGCACGATATGAGTGGTGATGATCTCGCGCATGCCTTCAAAGACATATGAGGCCGGATTGAAACGGGCCGCGGCCTGCAAAAAACGGGGCAGGACGGACACGGGATAAAAGACAGCGGAGATGGGCTGGAAGAGAATGGCGATTCCCCAAGCCAGGATCTCGGTCTGTTGTCCAAAGCGCAGGATCAGCGATGTCGTAAAAATGCCGATGGTCCAGCCCAGGATGACAAGGTTCAAGACAAACGGGATCAACGAAATCCCTATCACGAAGATGTTGAAGGAATAGAAAATCCAGGCCAGAAGCGACATGATCGTGCCGGCCAGAAGGATCTTGAACAAACTGACGAACATCAGGGAGACGATATATTCGATCGGAGTCAGGGGCGAGACAAAGATGTTCAGAAAATTCCGCGCCCAGACGTCCTCGAGAAACGAGACGGATATGCCCAGCTGAGATCGGAATAGAATATCCCAGAGGATTAGCGCTCCGACAAAAAAGGCAACAAAATTCGGCAGGGTCTTTCCATACCGCGACAGGTAGAGCGTGATGAAACCCCAAAGCAGAAGGTCGAGAAGCGGCCAGTAAAAAATCTCCATGAGCCGCGGGATGCTCCTCTTGTACAAGTAGAGGTTTCTCAGAAAAATGCCGTAAATCCGGTGCGCAGTCATGCCTGCTTCTCCCGCGCGACCTTGAGGAAAACGTCTTCCAAGTTCTTGCCGCGGAAACTCTGGACAACAGCTTCGGGTTTGCCTGAGGCAATGATCTTGCCTTTGTGCAGAAAGATGATCCTGTCCGACACCTCTTCCATTTCCTTCATATTATGAGATGTCAGAAGGATGGAGATTTTCTTTTCTCGCTTGATCTGAAGGAGGTATTTTCTGACTTTGTCGGCAATATCCGGGTCAAGGCTGGCCGTGGGCTCGTCCAGGAAAAGCACTTTTGGGTCGTTGATGAGGGCCTTGGCCAGGTTGAGCCGCGTCAGCTGGCCGGTGGAGAGATTCCGGACCTGCATTTTCTTGGTGTCCGCGATCTCAAAAACTTTGAGAAGCTCGTCGATCTTATCGTCGCTATTCTTGACATTATAGAGCCAACCAAAGACTTTCAAGCTCTCACGGACGGTGAGCGAATACGGCATCGAGGTATAGGTCGAGGAAAAGTTGACCTCCTCGAGGATCTCTTCGCGATGGTCATTGAAATTCAGGCCGAAAATCTTGATCGAGCCTGCGTTCGGAGTGGTCAATCCCAGGAGCATGTGAATGATCGTCGTTTTCCCGGCGCCGTTCGGACCTACGATGCCGAGGATTTCGCTGGGACAGACCTCGAAGGAGACGTTATCGACCGCTTTGAAGGATTTGAAAAACTTGGTGATCCCCTGGACTTCAACGACCGGCTCGGACATCCGCCCTAAGATAATGGAATTCGGACCGGATGGCAAGCGTCCTGTTGTCAATCGTGAAGAATTAGGAAAGGAATTTTCTGGGGAGCACAGGATTCATTCCGATCAAGATTTTATAATCGGAAACGCCGCTTTGAGCTTCGAGGACATCGGCGGTCAGGCCGGAATCTATCCGATTGTCGATCAGCGTGACATCGTCACCGACTTCTATCTCTCGGTCATTGTTCAGATCGACCATGACATGATTGGATGTGACGGCCGCCATCACAGAATATTTTTTGCCTTTGATAGAAACGAAGCCTTTGCCGCCAAGCTGAGGGAGGTATCCGTCTGAATAGCCGACGCCTACCGTCGCCACTCTCATCTGTTTCTTCGCTTTAATGACTCTATGATAAGAGAGCGAATCGCCCGAGCGCATATCTTTGATGAATATGACCTTTGCCATGAGCTTCAAGGCCGGCCTGAGTTTAAGCAGGTCTTCCTTCTGAGTCTGCGCATTTGGATAATAGCCATAGAGGGTGATCCCCGGCCTGATCATATCCAAATAGAATTCAGGGGATTCAAAAATTCCAGCGCTGCTGGCGGCATGCTTCAAGCCCAACGAAAGCCCCTTTTTTTCGGCAGCTGAACAGACTTCACGAAATCTCCTGAGCTGCTCCCTATCGAACTCCGGATCTTCGGTCAGGGTCGTCGCGATCCCGTCAATCTTGATCTGCGAGAGCGCCGCGATTTTCTCGACGAGCGGCAGAGCCTTGTCATACGGAATTCCAGTTCGGCTCATGCCGGTGTCGATGTCGATGTGAACAGAAGCTTTGTTCCTGAACCTCGATGCGGCTTCATGGAGAGAAGCCGCTTCTTCGGAATAGACGGATTGGCTGAGGTTGTTCATCACAATGGCTTCGCAATCCTCCTTGCCGAACGGCCCGAAATTCAGGACTGGGGATTGTAGGCCTGCTTTTCTCAAGGCTAGGCCTTCGGTCAATTTCCCGACCATCAGCCCATCGGCGCCAGCTTTTTCCAGGGCCAGGGCGACGTCGACCAATCCGTGGCCGTAGGCATTGGCTTTGACGACGGCCATGACGCGGACTCTGACATGTTTCTTGACCCGGGAAAAATTCCATCGGAGATGATCGAGATTCACCTCGATCCACGGATCTCTGCGGCCGACCGTTTCGTTTCTTTCTTGGACCGGAGCACTTTGCGGCCAACTCCCCTTCGGGTCGGAGAGCGCCGCCAAGGAGCCCGCCCCCATTGTTTCAAGAAAAATTCTTCTTTTCATGACATCCTCTTGCCAATCGGTCTCATGGTATCATGAGCGACAGGTGAATTATAAATTCGAAGAAACTTCGGGAAAAGAGGGGGTTGCCGCGCCGCAAGAGCAGCTCGCCGTGACCATGGAATAACTATTGCGTATATCTCAGGTCCTCCCGCTCAACGCCTGGTCAAAATCTTCGCGGAGATCATCCGTCGCCTCAATCCCCACAGATAATCTGATCAGGCTGTCCGAAATTCCAAGTTTCCGCCGGTCTTTGGGTGTCATTCCCAGATGCGATGTCGTCGCCGGCCTGGTCATGAGCGTTTCCACCCCGCCCAGGCTCGGCGCAATAATCGGGATCTTTACCCCCTTCATGAATCGCTCAGCAGTATCCACTCCCCCCTTCAACTCAAAGCTGATCATGCCTCCGGAGCCGTCAAAGAGTTTGGAAGCCCGCTTATAGCTCGGATTGCTTTCAAGACCCGGATAGTTCACTTTTTCGATGATCGGATAATTTTCGAGAAACCGGGCGATTTTCCGGGCGCTTTCGTTCTGGTACCGGACTCTCAAAGCTAAAGTTTTTAGGCCGCGGTGGAGGAGATAGCAGGCATGGGGGTCCATGGACCCGCCGAGATGATCTAGCTTGTGCAGGACTTTTTCCACAAGTTCCTTCCGTCCGATCACGGCCCCGCCGACGATGTCCGAATGGCCGTTGAGATATTTCGTGCAACTGTGAAGCGAAAGATCGAAGCCCCATTCGGCGGGCCGATAATTGATCGGCGTGGCAAACGTGTTGTCGACCATGGAAACGAGAGAATGATCCCGAGCAAATTTTACCACCGCCTCAAGGTCGGGGACCTGCATCAAAGGATTGCTGATGGTTTCCACGTATATAGCCCTGGTCGTCGGTCGGAGCTTGCGCTTCCAGGATTCCGGGTTTTCGCCGTCGATAAAATCAAAGGTGATCCCAAAAGAGCTAAGATACTTGGTCAAGAAATCGTGGGTGCCGCCGTAGAGGCATTCTTGGGCGAGCAGATGGTCTCCGGACGAGAGAACGGCCAACAGCGCCGTCGAAATCGCGGCCATGCCGCTGGCAGTGACAATGGCCGCTTCGGCATTTTCAAGTGCCGCCAATTTTTTATGAAGAACGATATGGTTCGGCGTGTTGTTGAGCCGGATATAGGGGATGTCATGATAGCTGGCGACCCGGGAATATTCATACATGGCCGACTGAAAGATCGGCATACTGACCGCGCCCAATACGCGCGGCTCCATTTCTCCGGCATGGATCAATTTTGTTTCGATGCGGTCCTTCTTTTTTTGCATTGGTCTATCCTCCTCCGAGAATCGCGATAAATATCGAGCAAATACAATTTTTTCTTTTCATCATCACCTCAAAAATATGCTGAAAAATATCCCCAGCACTCCTCTTTACAAAATGAGAGGCCTTTTAATCCCCCCTTTATTCTCAAAGGAGGTTAAGGGAAATAATATCCTTAAATCAAAGCCTTTTTTCAAGCATAGCCCTCCTTTCTTAAAGGAGGTAGAGGGGGAATCATTTTCAAGCTTCCGGCTCTGCCATGGACATAATCAATTTCCCCCGTTTATTTTGTGTTTAGGGCCGCCAGCTGCCGGCGGGCGCCGAGGTGATTGGGATGGATGGCAAGGGCTTTTTCAAATTCGGCCCGCGCCTCGGGTTTTTGTCCTTTCCCCAAACAGCCCAAGCCGAGCAGATAATGCATCTGGGCGTTTTGCGCAGTCGCCGACTGTCTTTCAGCGAATTTTTCAAAAAAGTCCATCGACGGGGCGGCCGTCAATCTTTCATGAGCGAACTGAATCAGCCCACCGAAAATTCTATTCGCTTCGGTTTCTTTCCCGAGCTTCTGAAAAGCGAGCGCCTGATAATATCCCAATTCAGACCAACCATGCCTGAACGCTGCCGCTTTCTCAAAGCTTGCGCCCGCTTTTGCCTTTTCGCCCAGCGCTTCGCAGGCCATCCCGATCCAATAATAGATCTTCGCCGAGCCCCCCCCTGAAGCCGGTGCGGCCACCTCGAGGTTTTCCGGGTATGTCAGAGCCGTTTCGAAATCCCCGAGCGCCTGACGGTACTTTTTAGCGGCCATAAAATCCTGCCCCCTGAGCAAATGGGCGTCCACGAATACGCTATAAATCTCGCCGCCGCCTTCCCAGACATGAAAATGATGGGACTTGAGAAGCTCGATGGCCCTGTCATAGCCGCCGAGCTGGACGAGCAGCAGAATTTCACGCGTTAATGCATCATCGCGGAGCGAGACGACCTTATGATTTTTTTCGAGCAGCGCCAGCCTCATCTGAGGATCGGACCGGCCCGCTTCATACAACTGGTCAAGCTCAAAATATAGCCTGGGATCGTCTTCATTGCAGGCGACGGCTTTCTCTAGATAAGCGATGGCTCTGGGGACATCGTTTTTCACCCGGGCATAGGCCAGGCCCAAGTTGCGGTGGGAAATGGAGAAAGAATTGTCGAGCGCCACTGATTTTTCCCATTCGGCCATCGCTTTCTCCGGCTGAAGATCGAATAGGTAATTGCCGAGATAATAGGGCGCCCGCGCATCCTTAGGATTGATGCGCTGTGCCCAGCGGAGGACGTCCAGACATTCCGATTGATACGGGAAACAATAATCTGGAGGCATAGCGGCGGCGCGCAGGATACAATTCCGCGCTTTTTCCGCATCGCCCTTTTGATCCCAATAATAGCCGAGAAAATAATGGAGGAGGGGGAATAAAGCCGCAGTTTTGCCTTTCGTTTCTGTGAGCCGCGTCAGGACCTCGATGGCTTCCTCCCAGAGGCCGCAATTCCCATAATCAACGGCCAGTTCAAGATAATTGGCGGGTGTCTCAACTCTCATTCGTACGTACAGGGCCGCCGCGGCGTTATCGGCTTCTTCTTTTTGTCCATCGCCTCTCAGGGCCAGATAGAGCTCATGGCCGGCCCAAAAATCCAGAGGGTCAGAAGCCAGGATTTCCGAGGCAATCTTTTTTGCCTCAAGGAATTTTTTCAATTTTCGCAGCAGCGCCGTTTTTAAATTGAAGGCTTTTGTATTTTTGGCGTTTGCCGCCAAAGATGAATCCGCAAGTTCTAAAGCCTTCGAAAAATCTCCTTTTGTGCAGGCCAGTTCAGCCAGCTGATAGAACGCCGCCCCTTCCCGGGCTGAGCTCCATGTCGCCCGGAAGAAGGCGTCCTCCGCTTCTTTGAGTTTGCTCTGCGACCTCAGGGCAACGCCCAAATAATAGAGGGCTTCCCCGTCCCTGGGCCGCGTATAATTTTTTGTAGCGCGCTTAACCGCCCGCTGTAATTTTGCCTCCGCCTCCGGATACATCCCTCGCTTCAAATATAAAAGTCCGAGCGCTGTATTCACGCGGTAATCATCCGGGTCGCGCTTCAGGACTTCTTCATAATACGGATAAGGCTCGAAGGCCGGGTTATAAAACTGCTCCAGGCGCAATCCGGTGAGATACAGCTCTTCAATGGTCGGGATGTCCTTGGCCGCGGGCGGCGGCGTGACAGGAGACGGCATCGGAGTCGAAGGCTTCATTTGGGGCTTGTAGCTGATGAGTTCCTTGCCATCGAGTGTGAGCAAGGCTAAAGCGAGGGATTCTTCTTTGATTCCCAAAGGAAACGATGCAGCTTTAAAATATGGTTGCCCTGGGCCGATCGCGATTTTCTCCTCAAAAATTGTCTTTTCGCCCGATTTGAGCACGACCTTTGCATCTCGATATTCTGACGGCGTATAAAAACCAATCTCGGCGGTGCCTTTCCCCGCAACAACGAGGTTGCAGGCGGCATCTTTATTGGCCGCCTTTATACCGGCGATCTTGCGGACTGGAAACCAAGTCTGCCGGACCGTCCGGACCTCATAGGGTTGGGTCCAGCTGTAGTCGGGCTGGTTATCCGAATATGCGCCGATCATGAGCTCGGCGTAGGGGCCGTCTGTCTCGGTCAATATCTTTTCCCAAAGCTTGCCTTCCGGCCCCGTTCCCCATGTCCAGAGCTTTTTTCCGGGGACAATATGATGATCGGCGACAAAGGCTATTCCGGCTTCTCTTCCATAGTCATAGCCGGCCAGAAAATCGCCCTCATTTTCCCAAGCGAAAAATGATGTCGGGGAGGAGTGATTTTTCCACCAACTCACATCCACGCCCTTCGTGTAATCCTGCCGGTTATAAGTCTCAGTGGAAATCGGCCAGCGTGAAAATTGGTTTTTTCCATGGAACGTGGCGAACTCCGTATCGGGTGGGAAAATGACCTGGTAGTCCTTGTTGACATGGATGGCCACGTTGGCAAAGCAGAGCATGGAATGCGCCAGCGGCGTCCGGTTGAAAATTTTTATCGTGACGTCAATGGCGGCTGACTCCGGCTTGATCGTCAAGCCGACCAGCCATCGTGTCCGGTGCCGGAGCTCAAGCTCTCCCGTCCAGATCGTCGCGCTTCCATCGGGATTTTTCACGATCGTATGATCGACTGGTATGAACGTCGTCGCCCGGTGGTGGTGAGGGATGTTCCATTCCACGCCTCCCGATATCCAAGCACCGAGCATACCGATGAGAGCCGGCTTGATGACATGCTGGCGGTAGATGAAATCATAGTTATTGGTCTTGTCCAGCCCCGAGAAGATGCGGCCGCCGATTTCGGGCAGGACGCAGATCTTGACATACTGATTCTCGAGATAAACGGCTTGATATGTTATATCTTTGCGAATGTCCGTCAGGCGATCCCAAAAAGGATAGGGATAAACGGGTCCCTTGGCGCCCTGATAGGCCCGGCCGTTATAAAAAATAGGATTGGGCTCGGGCGCTTCGACAAGGTAGGTTGGAATAACGAGCGGCTCTTCCCAAATTTTGACTGAAGATTGGCCAAATAGCACTTGCCCGGATAAAAATATGAACGATAGCGAAACCGACAGCATGAATGCCTTAAAAATTAAATACGTCAATAACCTTTTGCCCATCGTTATTCTCCCAAATCTAATACAACCGCAGTAAATATCGAAAATTATCATTGCGTTCCCTGAAAGGGGTTGGCAATCTCATCTAATGAGTTTCGTGAGATCGCCACGTCGCTCCGCTCCTTGCCATGACATGTTAATTATTGCATTGGTATTAGCTTATTGGGATCAGGTTTTCACATTCGACACTGACACGATGAAATGCGGACTTTAGGGAGTGACTTGATGTCCCAAATATGTAAACCTGGCCCTATTTTTTTATGACCGTTCTACCTCCTCCCAGGCATGGGGCATGAAGAGTTTTTCGAATAAGGAAAGGGCATACCAGTCGGTCATGCCTGAGATAAAATCGACGACCCGCTTCTCCAATTGATCCCCCTGAGGATAGCTCTTGATATAGCCCTCCGGGTGTTTGCAGAGGTATTCATAGAGGTCGGCCAGGATTTTTTCCGTCTTCCGCAGCTCCTCGCGGGCCGAAGGATTGAAATAGACACGCTCGTAAAGAAAATCCCGGAGCTCATTGACGGCTTTCATGATCTCATCGCTCATGGCGATCTTGTCCAGGTTCGACTTTAGGCTGGCCTCGATGACATCGACAACCATCTTATCGATCCGGGAGGCATGCCACTTGCCCAACACGCTGACAAGCTTTTTGGGAATATCGGTTTCCTTGATAATTCCCGCCCGCAGGGCATCATCGATGTCATGATTGACATAGGCGATCACATCCGAAGCCCGTACGACCTGTCCCTCGAGTGTCATCGGTAGGTCTTCCCTTTTTTTATCCAGAATTTTTCCCCGGCCCTTGGAATGCTTGGATATGCCGTCCCGCACCTCGAACGTGAGGTTGAGCCCTTTGCCTTCATATTCCAGTTTGTCTATGACGCGCAGGCTCTGCTCATAATGGCTGAACCCCCCCGGGAGAAGCCTGGCCAGGGTTTCTTCGCCCGAATGGCCGAAGGGCGTATGGCCAAGGTCGTGGCCGAGGGCGATGGCCTCGGTCAGGTCCTCGTTCAGACGCAAGGCCTTGGCGATGGTCCGGGCGATCTGAGACACCTCCAAGGTGTGCGTCAGCCGTGTCCGATAATGGTCGCCGAAAGGAGCCAGAAAGACCTGGGTTTTATGTTTCAGGCGGCGAAACGATTTGGAGTGGAGAATCCGGTCGCGGTCCCGCTGGAACGCCGTCCGGAAAGAATGCGGCGCTTCCTCGCGCAGGCGCCCCTTGGAATTGCGGCTCAGGCAGGCTTTTGGAGAGAGGATCTTCGCTTCGATATCTTCTAGCTGTTCGCGGATATTCATGGTTGCCTCATAAAGGCCTCAGCTTGTCCCTGGATATGATTCCTGAAGCCTTTCTTGTTTTAGAGGATTATAAAGCCAACCGGGGTCAAACCTCAACATTCAACATTGAGGGCTGCTTGATAAAGGCTTTTCTGGGAATATTTTATTTTGACAATTTGTTGACGAGCAGTTCCCCATGGCCTATCACGGGGAACCGCTCGAGAGGGTTCCAAGGGGGAGTCGCCCCCTTGATCGGAGGGCGCGGGCTCATGCCCCGCCCAAGCCTAAATTCCAAGGCAGATCTCCATGTCCGCAAGAGAATTCATCGGAAAATGCTCCTTGGAAGGAAGGCAGGGAGCGAAGCGAGCGTTGGAAGGAAACCCTTTGCAGGGTTTCCTTCCAAGAGTGTCCGGCCGGGTCTTTCCCGGCGCCCGTTGGAAGGGGTCTTCCCCTCCAAAATGGTTGTCGAGCTTTGACCCCGATTTTATTTCTGATAAACTAGGAAGATGAGCATCATCAAGGACAACGCTAAACAAATTCTGGCCGAACTGCCGCCGGGTGTGGAGCTGGTCGCCGCGGCAAAAACCAAAACGCCGGAGGAAATCTTGGAGGCTGCAGAAGCGGGCGTCAAGATTATCGGCGAGAACTACGTCCAGGAGGCCGCCGCCGCATTTTCAGTCGTCGGACAGCGGGTCAAGTGGCATTTCATCGGCCACCTGCAAACAAATAAAGTCAAGAAGGCCATTGATATTTTCGACATGATCGAGACCGTGGACTCCGTGGAACTGGCCCGGGAAATCGACAAGCGGTGCGAGGCGGCGGGCAAAATCATGGCCATCCTCATCGAAATCAACAGCGGCGAGGAAGAGCAGAAGTTCGGAGTGCGCCCCGCAGACGCCGAGGCGCTGATCAATGAAATCGCGACATTCAGGAACATCAAGCCCGAAGGACTAATGACCATGGGGCCCTTCGAGGGCGATCCGGAAAATTCCCGCCCCTATTTCAAGGTCACGAAGAATCTATATGATCGGGTCAAAGCCCTCAACCTGCCGGGCGTCGAGATGAAATACCTCTCCATGGGAATGACCAATTCTTACCGCGTAGCCATCGAGGAGGGCGCCAACATGGTCAGAATAGGAACAAAAATCTTCGGACCCCGATAATTTGGAGGGGAAGACCCCTTCCGGACACTCTTGGAAGGAAACCCTAAAAAGGTTTTCCTTCCAACGCTCGCTTCGCTCCCTGCCTTCCTTCCAAGGAGCATTAACCGATGAATCCTCTTATGGACACATGGAGCATGATCCTGGAATCGAGGCCCGGGCGGGGCATAAAACCGAGCCCTGCGACCAAGTGGAATTCCCCCCTTGGAACCCCCACCATACTGCATGAAGTGTGACTTTGGCAGCCGTTTTCCTATAAAATAGATCTCGGTTTTTTCCGATGAAACCGCCCATTAAAGGGGAAAAATTATCCGCAGACACTGTTCCCGCTTATCGACAGCAATGAAAAAGCATTTGCCATCATCGATGAATGGAAAAGCTTCAGCAGAGTCATCTCCAAAAAATATGCCTTGAACCTCGAGCCGACGGATCTCGCCGGCCAGCAGGGCAAACACAAAAAAATTACCCGCTAAAAAATAAGGACTGGAACAAAATTAACTTCGCCCTCAAGAGCATCGAGAGGCACGGCGCCGAAATCATTCTCGAATCCGAAGAATTCTGGATCCCCGCCGAGATCTTTTCCGGCAGCGACGACCGCCGGGAACTTCCGGTGATGGTCAAAGACGCAAAGGTCCAGATTTAGGGGGGCCAAGCTTCGGCATTCCGCGGAGGCTTATTCGTCAGTGCGAAAGGCTTCGCGAGGTCGCAGTCTTTTTTTAAAAAAAATGCCGTCTTAGCACTTTGAACTGCAACAGTTAGAAGAAAATGGACTGTCTCTTTCTTTATTCCCCCAACAAGGCTCGCAAGTTTCGGGGAAAAACGTCGAAGTCTTCAGAGAGGCCGAGCCATTTCCATTTGTCCACGATTTCGGCGGGAAGCTCGTCGAAAGGAATCCCCTGCAATATCAAACCGGTTTCTTCCTCGGAGAATTCCGGCCCCTCTTCGATCCATCCTAAAAACTTCTTGTTCTCCGGGCAGACTTGCTGGCAGATCATGCATCCCACAAGGCAGTTATGCCAACTGGGGTCCAACCAGTCCGGAAAGGGAATCGTGCCGGCTTTTTCATTCCGAAAAGTAATGCATCGTTCCACGCGTAGGAGAAAGCGTTCGGAAGTGATCGCGCCGCTCGGGCATTGGCGAACACACGCCGAACATTTCTGGCATCTCTTCAACATCGGCTTTTCGTGCCAATAGTCCTCGGCACAAGGCAAATCCGAATAAAAAGCCGCGGGCTCATGGAAGCTTCCCATGCCGGGGGCATAGGAGATATTGTTTTTTCCATAAGCGCCCAGCCCGCTTCGTTATCTATCGAACGCGATGATCCAATCGGTATCGCCGCTCCGGGGGCGGTCGAGGCTGAGCTCGGCCAGGCCGGCCTTTTCATCGATCACTAGGATTTTACTTTTCGTATCCATTGCATCGGCAGCCTTTAGCTTCCAGCCATTGAGGGTGATGATGGCTTTATAAGTCTCTCCGCCGACGACTTTCGACGTCCCTCGAAGTTCGCGCTTGTTTCCATCCCATTCGCAGCGCGGCAGATCGACATAGCCCTGCATGATGTGCCTGTTTGTGGAAAGGAATTGCGGATGGCTCTCGACTTCATGGACGGACATCATCCCGGCCTCGCCCGGCCTGAGCGGCTGCTCGAGCCTCGCGCTTCCGGGAAAAACACCCACCAGCTTTTCATTCCAGAAGTCATAGACATAATATTTTTTCGCGGGGCCAAGGCCTAATCCGCCCGAGGCTGAATCTTTACCGATATCAACACCGACCGTGGCCGCTATCGGTTTTCCCAGGGGCTCGAGCTTTGAGCCGTCACTGGCTTTCCGCCACTCGGCGCCGTCATAAGCGGTATTCAAAAAAGTCACCTGGTGCCATTGGGGATCCACCTCAAAGTCATAGACCCGCGGCAAATCGCTTACGCTGAAGGCATCCGCGGGCCGTGCGCTTTTTGGGGCCGAATGATAGGGAAACGCCCGGGATAAGACAAAAAGCTGTTCGTCCGTCATCTTTGAGAAGCTCGCGCCCAGCAGCAGCCTTCCGCTTACGACATAGGCCATGGTGAACATCAAACGGACGCCGTCGTAGCGTATTTGTCCTCGAACCCGCCGTCAAAGGCCCAACCCGTGCTCGGATAGTCGTACATCAAGCCCCGGATCCCGCCGTTCTTGAAATTGGCATAAACCTCGCGTATATGACGGACAAAGTACGGATCGGTAAAGTCATACCCCCAGAGAGGCATGGCATCGCCATACCACCAGATTTCCCGGCCTTCAGGATGGCGGGTGAACCTGACAAACGGGCTGTTGAAAAGGAGATGACCTGGAAACTGCAGGCAGTAATCTTCCGAGCGCCGGGCAGTCTGAACATAAAGCAGGGGGATGCCGCCGCGCGTCGTGACTGCCTCTCCCCATTTTTTCGTCGTCTCATAGGGAGGTTTGTAGTACGGCCCGATGATCAAACCCGCCTCCCCTAGCTTTTGGAAATGCGCATCATCCCACCAGCCCTGTTCGTTGTTGACAGCATAATTATCCGGAACGAGCCGGATGGCCACGGGCGAATATTTCAGAAAGCCTCTTTTGGCGGTCTGCTCAATCTCCCACACGCCGCCCGTCGAATCGTTGACGGCAGGGCCGCCGCCATAGTCCCCAACGCTTACATACCAGAGGCAGACCGAGGGAAAATCATAGACATTGAGCTTGATGGCCTGGGCGGCGCGCAGAGCGAAGCCATATTCCTCGAGTGCGGCAAAAGCCTTGGCGTTGATCGGATGGATACTCTTAACCTGGATCGGGTAGCCGGTTTTGTTATCAACGCCGGCCGTCAGGACGATAAACCCTTTATTTGCATAAAGCGTGATCTCCAGGATGATGGCAGGCAGGTCGGGTTTGGAGCTTGTGATCTTCAGGGTTTTGCCAATGCCAAATGCATCTTTAGCCGGTTCGCTCTGCCGGACGTGCTTGAATCCCGAGTCGGATGAATTCAGAACGCCGATGCTCGTGACCGCCTCCGAAATACAGACGAATTGTTTCTCTTATCGACTGCACTGTAGGTCCCGCGGGCAAGGTCGTAATCGGTTTTGACAAAAGAATTCTCAATGCCTGCAACCTGCCCCTTTGCACTTACAACCACTTCTTGCTGTCCGTAGCTCGCGGCGCCCTCGACAAACATAAATGCGGCAACCGTCAAGAATAAAATTCTGGGATTATTTCTGAACATCGCTCTCTCCCCCGATGGTCTAATATCTATTTATTTATTGCGCGCCAGGGCTTATAAACCGCTGCCACGGCATCCGTGAACTCCGACTTGTCCTTGGGAAGGCAATAGGTACAAACACCGTCCGCCAGCCCTTTCGCCGTTGCTTCCAAGCCAGTCTCGAGACATTTTTGAATGAATGCGGGCGTCGGTAGATCGGACGATTGGGAATGCTTCGTCGCATAGATCATCACGACCAACGGCATCGTCTTCGAGAAGCCGCCTTTGCGCGTCTGCTCGTCCAGCCATTTGCGGAATGCTTCGATCTGGAACTTGAGGAGTGTCGTGTCCGAATGATTTTTCTGCGGAAGAAAATATGGGAAAATCACGCCGTCGATGGTGCCGGCCCGGACGTGCTCGGCCATGGTGTCCTCGTAGCAGCCGAAATAGTTTGTAACCAGCAAGGCCAGATGGCGAGCGATTTTGTGTGCGGCATTCATCATGTCCTTGCAGTAACCCGGCGTGAATTTCTCGACATTCCCGTTGAAGTCGTCAATGCACAGGCCGGCAATGCAGGCATATTCTTTAGCGAGTTTGGCACATTCGCCGGCCCATCGAATATAATCATGACCAAAGGGCTCCGGCGCGGGCGGCTCTGAAGGCGGGGCGAGATAGAGCCATAGCCTGAGCCCGGCTTTCCGGAATTCGGGCGCCAGGAGCTTAAAATCCTCCCAGGAATCGGGATAAAGATCTTTGGACCAGACCAGATGCAGGTAATCCCTGGCGCCTATTTTATTGAGCGCCGCCATTAATTTAGGGATGTCAGTCCGGCCATCGCCAGTCCGGACGCCGACCGCGACATAATCAGCGAGAAACGGGACGAATTCCGGAACGGCGGCTCCCGTAAAACCTCCACGCCGGCCGGCCTTCGCCGCCGCAGCCTTCTGAGGAGCCGAAGCCGTCGGCCCCGCATCGGCCAGAAAAGGAATTAAGACAAAGATCAGCGCAGCCCCGATCCGTTTATATTTCATCCCCTCCTCCTCCACCCTCCCCTTCGTCCTTCGTTTTCTCGGCCTCCTCGGCGGCCTGCTCGACCTCCTGGTTAAAATCCTCGCCCAAATCCTCGCCCATTTCCTTCCCCATTTTTTTCATCCAGCGGGCGACGCTCTTGGGGTCGTTTTCGTCCAGGTCGCCGAGCTTCGAAGGGTCGGCCATATTTTCGAGGCGGCTTTCCTCCGAGCGAAAAATCGCCACCCGCGAGACAAGCTTCTTCATGTTCGTGCCGCCGCAGTGCTTGCATTTCGGCTCGAGCTTGGAACTAACAGAAAGCGTGAGAAATGCAGACTTCTTCCCACAGTCCTGGCATCTATATTCGTAGATCGGCATATTCTCAACGACCGGGGTCAAAGCTACTCATTACGCAAGTTCCCAAAACTTGGGCGTTTCCGCCTCAACAACACTCCTAAGAGTACCAAGTGCGTAATGAGTAGCTTTGACCCCATTCTTGTCAAATCAGGATGTCGTCCTTCCAGCCGAGCTTGATGAGCTCGATTTTGGCCGGGTCGCTCGTGCCCAGCTTATGCTTCGTGTCCGCCAGGGCGATGTGGTGGGCCGACGTTTCGAACGGCCGCTCTTCCCCGAAAAACTGCAGCCGTTTGGCCTTCATAATACTCAATCCGGTCGTATCCACGGCCACGACATCCCGGCCGACGATCAGCCCTTTGTACGGCCAGAGATATTTCTCGCTGAACCCCTGAGGCCCGATGTTGTGGAAGAGAGGCGTGAGCATGACCAGGATATTCAGCCGGGTCCTGTCCTTGACCGGGGGGAGTGACCAGATCGTGGCCAGGTCGGCGCAGGCATCTGTGTGGTAATCGGACCGGTTAGGAACAAACTGGATATAGTTCTTGATACAGCTTCCCATGCCGGCCCAGTAATGGCAGCGGGCGGGGCGGGCATTGATCAAAGCCGTGGCCTCCTTGAAGATCGGGTTGTTCAACACTCCGGTGTCAGCGACAGCAATTTTTTCTTCCGGGACACCGGCATCCATTACCCGCCGTTTGATGGTCTGCTCGACCTCTTTGCCCGTGGAGAGAAATCGCCAATTGTTGGTTTTGATCCCCACGATATCCGTGGGTTTGACAATATTTTTCCAGGCGGCCACAGGATTTTTCTCGTCGAACAAGGCCGTCATGGCGTCATCCAGCATTTTCTGGATGGCTTCGGCGTTGAATTTTCGATCGTCCGTCACCGCATTCTGATCCCGGACGAGAACGACGCGGGATTTTTGAGCGCGAGCTTTTTGCGAAGGATGCGGATAAACCTTTTCTCCAGGGGGAATGGGAGAGTAAGGCACATCCGTGAGCGGGTCTGCTTTCGGAGGCGGGACGCCGCGCGCAGCACAGGCGAGCGCGCCGGCGAGCGGTGCCACCGCTGCAGCCCTTAAAAAGTCCCTGCGCGTGATCGTTTTCTTTTTCATTTCATCGCCCTCCTTACGATTTTTCTTGAGTTTTTTTCGCAGCCTTTGCCAGCCAATCTTTGGCGACGGCGGCGGTCGGGGCATTAAAGACGACTGTCAGAAATCTGCCCTGGACGCGCGCCGCCGTCCATTTCTTATCCTCGGTCTGGACAAGGCCCGGCTCGACGGCATCGGGCATATACGCTTTTCCGAAGCCGGCGTAAGCTTGAGATGCTTTTTTCGCGGCCACGTAGCTCGCGAGAAGCAGGTAGCTCCTGTTCCCTTTTTCTCCCATTCTGACCAGGACGACTTCTGTCTTCTGGTCGAGCATCAGGATGTTGCCATCGCTGACGAAAAAATGATAGTTGAGGATGAGATGGTTGTGAAAATAATGGATGCTTTTTTCGGCGGCCATCCCGGCCGGCACGAGATCGACCAGCGCCGGCTTCGGCCCGTCTTTTCCGATCGCCGCGGCGATGTGCTTCCCCATCGCCCTCAGAGCTTGTTTCGCCTCCGGTGTTTCGTCCTCGGCCATGAGCGAGACAAAATAGCGGTCCCGCCAAAAAGACAGAAGTCCTCCCTTGTCCGTGCATCCCTGACCGATGGCGCAATCCTCCCCTTCGAGGTCTTGGGTGAAGACACCGAAGGCATCATACGATGACCCCATATCGAAGAAATCCGCGATGATGTCCGGCTGGCCGGCTTTCTTGAAGCGCCGGGCCAACAGCCGCTGGAAATTATAGGCTCGGTACACTTCGCCGCCGCCGTCGATATAATCGAAGATTGTCTGGGGATCGAACCGCTGGTCTTCACCGGCCGCCTTCCAGCCCAGGATTTCGTTCGGCAAAAAGGCACGGAGATCGTTTTTCTCAGTCGTTCGGCTTTGAGCCATGGACGCAGCCCCTCCCCCAAGGCTAAGGATGATAAAAGCAAGCAGAGCAGCTCTTTTCATCGGCCTGATTGTATCACAAAACCCAAAAAATGGAGACACGGACCTTAGCTCTATGTCCCCCGCCTAACAAAATATTCGATTTCGTTTGTCTCTATCAGCGGCCGTAAAGCTTCTGGATTCTCAGACCGGCATTGACATATGTACGCAAAAATTTCACAGCGTCGTCCGAGCGGCGGAACGTCGGAATCCCGGCCTGCTCAAGTTGCGCGGCCATGGGGTCATAATCCGCGCCGGCGTCGATATTTGCCACAAACGGCTTCTCCGTATTCCGGAAGAGCTCGATCAGGCGCGAGGACGTGCTCTCGGAATTGTAGACGCTCTCAACATATCCGTTTCCGGGTGCGAGCGTCTGCATGGCGACCGTCATCGGCACGGGCGAAATCACGGCGCAGTCCACGTTCGGGTCTTCCAGCATCGCTCTGGCACATTCGACAAAAACCTCGTCGTCAGCGATCGGCGTGACATCCAGCGGATTCTTTATGTCCTGGAGCCGGTCAATGCCCAGCGGCCCGAGGATCCTTCTCAATCGCTCCTTGGTGGCATCTGAAAAAGAAGCCAGCGCCAACGTCTCCCGGTTCTTGATGCTGTCCGACATGATGACGCTTTCGAAACCGGCGTTGCTGATCAATCCGACGCGGTTCCCTCCGATTTTCTTGCCGGCCGGACACAACAGCCCTTTAAGGAAATTTTCAAACTCAAAGATGCTGTCGGCCACGATGACGCCGGTTTCTTCGAGAACCGCTTTGCAGACACCGTAATCGCCCGCGACCGAAGCGGTATGGCTCGAAGTGGCGAGCCGTCCTTCGGGCGTCCGGCCGCTCTTATAGACGACGATCGAGCGTCCCTTTTTGCGAAGAATTTTCGAAGCGGCCTCCGCGAGGGCATATCCATCGCCGGGTTTGAATCCTTCGATATAGACCGCAAAGACTTTGGCCTCATCCTCGTCCTTCAGGTATTGAAGATAATCGGAAACGCGCAGGTCGATCTGGTTGCCGAGCGAAATCCCATAGAGAGGCGCAAGATGCCGAAGCTTGCTGACCCTTGAGATCATAAACGCTCCGCTCTGACTGATGTAAACTAGGCTGGATTGAGGACCTTTGGGCCATTTCAACTTATATTCAGGAACGAATGTCGTATCGTATTTTCCCGGCTTGGAATAGATGCCCAGGCAGTTGCCGCCGTTGACAGCCGGCGTGAGCTTGCCTTTTTTGCGGCTCTCCGCGATTAGCTTGACGATGTTCTCCTCCAGGCCCCTCGTGCCTTTTTTCTCACCGATGCCTCCCGCGATGATGATCACCGAGCGGGCTTTTCCGTGCGCAATCAAGTCGAGCATGACGTCATAGCTCTGCTCGGCGGCCAGGGTCAGGACGAAAAGATCGACAGTTGTTGGAAGGTCGGCCACGCTCGGCACGCAGCGACAGCCTTCGATCTCGGCGATTCGGGGCTTGACGACATAGACATTTTCCCGGGGAAAGCCCTGCCCCAAAATATTATTCAGGATGATATGGCCGAGGTTCATCCGCTCGGAAACACCGATCACGGCGATCGATCTCGGGTGCAGGAGATGCCTGATCGCCGCGAGCGGCCGGTTCCTAATATCGACATGAGAACGAGAAAAGCGACACAGGCCGTCGAGAGGAATGAGCTTTCCCGCTTTCACCACGAAGGGATTGGCTTCGGCTTCTTCAATGACGAAGCGGCGGCCGGGCCTGAATGGAGAATAGTGGGCCGCCAACTCCCGCCAATGAAAATAGGTGTCGCGGAGATCCTTCGCGGCAAGAGCCGGCGCCTTGCCCCGGAACGGCTTGACCAGCTTATCATAGACGGCCAGAGGCTCGAGGTGGGAAAGGACGTCTTTTTTCTGGAGAAGATGGGCTGAGCCGATCGATGTCGCCTTCCCCTCCCGGATCCTCTCATTCAAGTATTCAACTTCCACGCCGCCGGCGCCCAACGTGACGATGGGCCCGAACTCCCTGGAATTGCGGATGCCCATGAGCAGTTCAGAGCCGAAGCCGAATTTCTCGTATTCGATTTGTTCGCAGATGAGAATGCCGCGGATGTCCTCGGCGACGGCTTCCCGCGACAGCGCCCGGCCGGGGCCCGGGTTCTCATATTTCTTGACCCAATTCAGGAATTTCTGGGGAACGGCGGCCGGCATCTTTTGAAAGCCCGCCCGGACTGCGGCGGGGCTGTTCTTGACAAACATCACTCCGCCGACATCCGTTTTATGGACGATGCGCGGCGAGACGATCTTCAAGGCGAGCTCGGGGGTCTTGAAGCCGGCCAGGTCTTTTTTTCCGACCTTTTTGCCTTTGGCAACGAAAACGCATTTCGGCGTCCGGATGCCGGCTTCGTTGAGCACACTATAGACCTCTTGCTCGAGCAAAAAATCCCGGCCGTCTTTTTCGGCTTTTTCGAAGATTTTGTCGATATTTTTGAAATTGATGGCCATGATTAAGTCCTTTATCTCATTGCTGAGTGCGCCGCTTCATGAAGTCTCAGTGCGCAGCCCGGCGACCCAACTCAAACGCTTTTAAGTTGGCCTCAAGAATGATCTCGCCGCGAGGCGCAAAGAGGACGCGGACAAATTCGAGCAAGCTCCCCTCCTGGAGTATTAAATATTTCGAAGCTGCGCCCAGCATCACCGTGTTTTGCGTCCGGACGGAGCCCGCGTCTTTCGCCAATTTTTCGGAATCCACGATGATGCTGCCTGGGATACCCCGGAGCCTCGCCAAAAGGCTTTCTCTGTCCGGATAGTCAGGAATGTTGATATACGGCGTGATGCTCGTGACGACCTTTCCTGCCGGATGAAGGAAATCCAAGTAGCGCAGCGCCTCGAGAGGCTCTACGCTAAGGATCATGTCCGCTTCCCCGCTGGGGATCAGGTCGCTCCAGATCCGGTGGGAGGAAAGCCGCAGGTGCGATTGGACAGCCCCTCCCCTCTGGGCCATGCCGTGGACTTCGGCCTGCTTGATGTTGAGGCCTTCCTTGAGCGCGGCGTTGTCGATGATAAAGGCGATGGATAAGATGCCCTGCCCTCCGACTCCCGCCAGAATGATGTCTTGTTTTCTCTCCGGTTTCATCGGCTCACCTCTTCCGCTTTTTGCGGGCTTCCTCAAGGCATTCCCGGACCGCCACCACGACAGAAATCCCCGGATGGGCGATCTCTTCTTTGAGGATCTGGGCGTTCTTCTCCAAGTATTTGGGCAAAGGCTCGATGACGCGGATGTGCTCCTTAGGAACGCCGACCCCTTCGACGATCTTCAAAAGTCTTTCACCCGTGGCGAAACTCGGCTGGCCTCCGGTCATGGCCACCGTGCAGTTGTCCAGGATGATCAACACCATGTTCGTGTTAGACGCCGCGGCGCTGAGGAGCGAGGTGATGCCGGAATGGCCGAAGGTCGAATCGCCGATGACGGCAATCGAAGGATGAATACCGGCTTCGGCCCCGCCCTTGGCCATGCCGACGCTCGCGCCCATACAGACGCAGCTGTTGACGGCGTTATAGGGCGGATAATAGCCGAGCGTGTAGCAGCCGATATCGCTGAAGATATTGGAGCCTTGATAATCCTCCAAGGCTTTCTTCAGAGCATTGAAGGTATCGGCATGAGGACAGCCCTGACAGAGCTGGGGCGGCCGGCCGGCCAGCTTGAAATCTCCGAGCTGCCGCTTTGGGAGCGGCTTGAGATCCATCGCCCGGCGGACGATTTCGGGAGACAGCTCGCCGGCAAGAGGCAGTTGCCCGCTGAGCTTGCCGATTAGGTTTTTCCCTTCGATGCCTAAGAGACCCCTGAGACTCGTCTCGATCAGCGGGTAGCCTTCTTCGACCACGAGGATGGTCCCAGCATGGCGGACGAGAGTTTTCACATAATCCTCGGGGATGGGATATGTCGATATCTTCAAGATCGACAACTTCTCTTTCGCATCCTTGAAATTTTCCAAGACATAATTATAGGCGATTCCGGAGGCGATGATCCCCATCGAAGTGTTTTTCGAGTTGAGCTCCAGGCGATTGAACGTGGATGCATTCGAGAACTTGACGAGATCAGCCTGCAGTTCGAGGACCCGCCGGAATTGGACTCGGGCGTTCATGGGGAGGAGCGTCCAGCACTGCCGGTCGCCCAGATGGAGACCATTCTGGGGACGCGGTTCGCCGGGCGCCACGCCGGAGCGGCTGTGAGCGAGGCGGGTCACCATCCTGACCATGACCGGGATATTCATGCGCTCTGAAAGGTCGAAGGCCTGGCGCGTCATATCGTAAGCTTCCTGGTGATCGGAAGGCTCAAAACAGAAGATCTGGGCGAACCGGGCCAAAAATCGGCTGTCCTGCTCGTTTTGGGAGCTGTGCATGCCGGGGTCATCGGCCGCTACCACGACAAAGCCGCCGTTGGCGCCGGTCAGGGATGAGCTCATAAACGGGTCGGCCGCCACGTTCAACCCGACATGCTTCATCGAGACAAGGGCGCGCTTGCCGGCGAAAGATACGCCAAGCGCCTCCTCATAGGCTACCTTTTCATTGACGGACCAGGAGGCGATGTAATTCTTGCCCCGTTCGGAGGCCTTGATCAGGTATTCCATGATTTCCGAGGCGGGCGTTCCCGGATAAGAATACGCCGCGGTCAGGCCGGCATGGATCGCGCCAAGGGCGACAGCTTCATCGCCCAAGAGGATTTCTTTAGTCATCTCTTTGCTCCAATTGTCCCGGCATGGAAAACGATGTCCTTAAGTCCTTATTTTCTAATCTCAAAGGGGATGTGTCAAGCGAGCCGGTGAAATCCAAAATTGCCGACAGAAACGCCCGACGGGTCCTGTCGCGGTTCACCCCCGGCGCCCCTCGCGGTTCACCGTGTTGATTCTTAAGAAGAAAGTCAGCCGCATCAAACGCTCGGGGCGGCGGGAGGCCCCCGAACCACGCCACCCATCGGGTATCCGTGCTTTCTTTAAATTTAACGGAGCGCTCTGAGTTTTTGGCGAATGAGCAGCTCCATCGGCAATTTTGGGGTAAAATGCCAAAAAAAATTTGCAACCACCCATGATAAAATTTAGTATTGAGAAAGACAAAAGTAAAAAGGTGCGACATCATGAAGAACCATTTTAAATGCCTGGCCGTGTTTTTCCTCCTCATCCTTGGATTCAATGGTGTGCTCGGCGTGTCGGCGGAATTGGTAAAGGGCGATCTGGGAGCCAAGCTCGATACTTACCTGACACGAATCACTCCGTTTGGTTTCTCCGGCGCGCTCCTGGCCGCAAAAGACAGTGAAGTGATTTTGAACAAGGGGTATGGGATGGCTGTCCAGTCGAAGGGCATTCCCAATACCGCCCAAACCGTTTTCAGCACGGGCTCGATCACCAAGCAATTCACGGCGGCGGGCATCATGAAGCTGGAAATGATGGGAAAACTGCGAACCGAGGATCCCCTCGGCAAATACCTGAACAACGTGCCCGAGGATAAGAAAAAGATCACCCTCCATCACCTCCTGACCCATACCTCCGGCTTGGTCCAAGATGTCGGCGGAGATTATGAAATCGCGGCGCGTGATGAGACCGTGAAAAAAATCCTCGCCCAGCCCCTGGAATTCGAGCCCGGCACGGAATTCCGCTACACAAACCTCGGTTACACGCTTTTGGCTGCCGTCATCGAACTCGTTTCGGGCGAGCCGTATGAGAAATTCCTCAATCAACATTTGTTCAAGCCGGCCGGGATGAATTCCACGGGCTACCGGGGCCCCGGTTGGAGCCAAATGGTCGTCGCCCACTGGTATAATGGAGAGATTGACAACGATATCCCTCTCGAAAAAAATTATCCTTACTGGAACCTGATCGGCAACGGCGGCATTCTCTCGACGACCGATGACATGTTTCGCTGGCATCGGGCGCTCCTCGGGGAGAAAATCCTCTCGGCGGAAGTGAAGAAAAAGCTCTTCACACCATTCCTGAATGACTACGGCTACGGCTGGGATATTCTCAAGACGCCGCGCGGCACATTGATCCAGCACGACGGTGGAAGCACCCTTGGCAACAGCGCAGAGATCAGGCGCTATATCGACGCGGGGATCGTGACCATCCTGTTTTGCAACCAGTCCTATGGCCTGACGCCGTTGTTCGAGGTGGTTCGGGACAAAATCCAGACCCTGGTCTTTGGAGGAGAGGTTCCGCTCCCTCCGCCAACGATTTCTCGGCCGGCGTCGGAAATGGCCAAATACGCCGGAACCTACAAGCTCCCCACCGGCGGCGAGCTCGACGTCACGGCCGACGATTCGCGGCTCCGCATTTCCGGCAAGGGAAAGGACGCTTTCCTGCTCCTCATGTCGAACGACGCGGGAGACGAAAAAGCTCTCGATGCATTGAGCCAAAAAACGGCCTCCATCATCCAAAAAAGCGCCGAGGGCGTTTATGAGCCTCTTTATGAAGCGTTCGCTGGACGCTTGCCCCTGGACAGGATCAAGACGATGGAAACCGAAATGTGGGAGATGCGCAAGTCCCGTTTCGGCAAATTCGAAAACGTCGAAATCCTGGGAACGGTTCCTTCTTTAGAAGGTGGTGCGACGTACGCCCGTGTCCACTTCGAACGCGGTGCGCCGCTGCTCCTCTACAGCTGGGGAAAGAATGTCCTGCAGGGGATCCAGGCCGCTCCCGGCCTGCCGGAAAATACCTTCCGGCCGGTCTCGTCCACGGCCTTCCTCAAATTTGACATCCGGACATCGGCCGCTGCCCGCATCGAGGTCGGCGAGAGCCGCCTGACCTTCGTCACGCGCCGCGGCGCTGTCCGGGCCGGGAAAATCGTTTAAACTCCCCTATTCCAATTAATTCTATAAAATCTATAAAATTATGTTGAAATATTTGTTTGTCTGGGCTAAGATGAAGGCGTATCATTGAGTGTTTGAGTTCTTTTTTAAGGAGTCGTGAATGATTAAGCTATCGACAAAAGGCAGATACGGCACGAGACTCATGCTCAATCTGGCCCGCCATCATAAACACGACCAGGAAGCCGTGATCCTCAAAAGCGTGGCCGAAGAGGAAGGCATTTCCATCCGCTATCTCGAGCAGATCATCATCCCCCTCAAAATCAACCACCTTGTCAAGAGCATCCGCGGCGCGGGAGGCGGCTACACGCTCGCCCGGAAACCCTCGGAGATCAAGCTTTGCGATATCCTCCAGGCCCTGGAAGGATCCTGCAGCCTGGTCGAGTGCGTCGAGGACGAGACCTTTTGTGACAAGATCAAGACCTGCGGGACATATGAGATCTGGAAGGCGGCCACAGATCTCCTCAAGGACTATTTCAACCGTATCACTCTCCAAGACATCCTGGAGATTTCTGAAAAAAAACTCGCCGCGGCCAAGAAAAAAGCCAAGGCGAAATAGTCCGAGCGTATTTTTGTTCCCCATGATGATGTTTTGATCCCGGCATCCATTTCCGCATTCACTCCGAGTTCTCAAAAACCACTTTTTCCGGCTTCCGTAACAAACGCCCCTGGATGTGGTCCTGGCAAAAAGTGAAGGCCCAGGCCGATTTTCAAATCGGGACAAGGCTGGGGGGATTTTACCCAGTGCGGGATGGATCCAGCCTCCGTAAGTCGCCCCTCCACTCGGAGGGACGGGGAAAATGCCGTCCGGCAAGCGAGGCTTGCCTATAATTCTTATATATTTTATAATATTAGTCTGATTAAGACCATGAGAAGCCCCAATAACTGGAACCTGCGGAGCAAGGTCCTCCTCCACATTGTCGTTTTTGGGGTATTCGCGGCCATCATCCTGACGTTCATCTATATCGGGACAGAAAAAAGGCTCATCCGTGCCACCAGCCGGCAGAAAGCCCAGATCGTCAGCTCGCTCGTCAATGCCAGCCTTTTTCGGGCCATGGAAGCCGGCCACCAGATGGACGTCCAGTCGATCATGGAGCAGATCGCCTCCTCGACGGCCATCCAGAAAATCCGTATTTTTTCTCCGCAAGGAAAGATCTTGCGTTCGACACAGCAGGACGAGGCGGGCGCACCGCTGGAGGGTCCAATCCAGGATCGTCTGGCAGAATTTCTATCTCGAAATATTCCCTCCGAAATCTCAATGGTCAAGGTCAAATCCTTGGCCCAGAGCTTCAGCCTCATCGAAAACAAAAAAGAATGCCTGACCTGCCATGCCGCATCGGATAAAATCACGGGCATCTTGGAAGTGGAGGTGGACAATTCCGAGGCTGAATCGATGCTGCGGAAAAACCAATGGAAGGGGATCGCTTTAGCCTTGGGCTCTCTCTCGATTCTGACATTTGTCATCCTGCGCCTCTTCGAGCGGATCATCAACAGCCCGATCTCGCAGCTTCAAAAGCAGCTGGAGTCCTACCAGGTCGGCCGTCTGGCGCCACTCCCCGCGGCCGTAAAGAACGACGAAATCGGAAGCCTGGTCCAAAGCTTTCACCTCATGGTCACACGGCTCGAGGACGCTCACCGGAAGATTCAAGAGCTCTACAACGAACGGATCCAAAAGGCGGAACACCTGGCGTCGTTCGGAGAGCTGGCGGCCGGCCTGCTTCATGATATCAAAAATCCGCTGTCCGGCATTCGGGGAGCCGTCGAAATCATCAATCAGAAAACAACGCCATCCAATCCCCAAAAGGAAATCTTCGGCGAAGTCCTTGTCCAAATTGATAAAATTATCACCATCCTGCAGAACGCCCTAGATTACGCAAAACCCAGCGCCGCCAATTTTCGGTTTGTCAATCCCAATGTCTGCGCCGAAAATGCCATCCGGCTCGCCAGGACCCAGATGAACGGCAAAGAGATCACGTTTTGTTTCGAAGGACTCGGACCAAGGAGTCAGGTCTATTTGGATCCGGACAAGATCCTGGACGTCCTGCTGAACTTGATCCTGAACAGCATTTCTGCTATTCAGAAAAAAGGTCAGATCGAGATCCGCATGCAACAGGGCCCCGACCGCAGACTCCAGATCCAAGTGTCCGATGACGGACACGGGATCCCGGCGGCGCACCGGGACCAGATTTTTAACCCATTCTTTTCCACCAAAAAGGGCGGGACAGGCTTGGGGCTGTCGATCAGCAAAAAGATCATAGAAACCCACGGCGGGAGCATTCGGGTCGAGAGCCAAGTCGGCAAAGGAACGACCTTTTTCATCGAAATCCTCCCCTCCCCCGTCGGCAGTTGAGCATGGGCAAGAAAACGATCCTGGTCGTCGACGACGAACGACTCATGCGCTGGACGCTCGAGCAAAAATTGACAGAATGGAACTACCACGTTCTCGAGGCCGCAACCGGCCAGGACGGCCTCGTCCGCGCCGAAGAAGAGACTCCCGACCTTGTGCTTCTCGACGTGAAGCTTCCGGATGTCAAGGGCACGGATCTGCTGGAGGAGTTCAAGAAAAAATGGCCGGACCTTCCCGTGATCATGATCACAGCCTATGGAGCGATCGAGGACGTCGTGACCGCCATACGGAGCGGGGCCTACAACTTCTTAACCAAGCCTATCGACCTGGCCAAGCTCCAGAGCCTCCTGGAAAATGCCCTGGAGGCCTACGACCTCAAAAAAGAAGTCGCCTACTTCCGAGAGAAAGAATCCCGCCGCTTCCATCCCAGCCAGATCGTCGCCCGATCGAAAGTCATGCTCCAGGTGATGGACATTGTCCAAAAAATCGCCGAAAGCGAAGCTTCGATCGTCCTCTTGCAGGGGGAAAGCGGGACCGGCAAGGACCTTATCGGCCAGACGATCCATCATCTCAGCCGGCGCAAAGATGCGCCTTTCCTGGCCATCAATTGCTCCGCCATTCCGGAGAACCTGCTGGAGAGCGAGCTGTTCGGCTACGAAAAAGGCGCTTTCACGGACGCCAAGCAGCAGAAAAAGGGCCTGGTTGAGCTCGCCGATCGAGGGACTCTTTTTTTGGATGAGATCAGCAGCCTAAGCCTTTCCCTTCAGGCCAAGCTTCTCCGCTTCCTGGAATCGCATACATTTAAAAGGCTGGGCGGCTTGAAGGACGTCGACGTCGACTTGCGAGTCATTGCCGCGACGAACCGTGATCTCACGCTCCTGTCCCAGGAGGGAAAATTCCGGACAGATCTGTTTTACAGGCTCAATGTCTGTCCCGTCACCCTCCCGCCCCTGCGCGAGAAAAAAGACGATATCCTTCCCCTGGCCCGGTATTTCATCACGCATTTCAATAAGAAATTCGGCAAGAAAATCGAAGGACTGGAGAAGGAGACCGAACGATTGTTCCTGGATTACGATTGGCCGGGGAACGTCCGGGAACTCAAGAATGCTATCGAGAGGGCCATGATCTTCGAGGACCATCATCGAATTTCCGCCAAATACCTCCCGATTCAAATCGAAAAAACCCCTCTCCCTCTCTCGGGCATGGACAAAATCGACTTTCCCGGGGAAGGGTCTTCGCTCGAGGAGTTGGAAAAGGATTTCATCATTCAGGCCTTGAGAAAGGCGGGAGGAAACCAGTCCCGGGCGGCGACGCTGCTCAAGATCTCCCGTGACACTTTGAGATATCGGGTCAAAAAGCTGAAGATCAGTCTGTCATAAATTGACGAGCGGTTCCCCGTAGCTTGCCGCGGGGAACCGCTCGAGAGGGTTCCAAGGGGGAGTCGCCCCCTTGGTCGCAGCGCGGGGTTTCATGCCCCGCCCAAGAAGGGGAGGCAGGGCGGCCGGGTCTTCCCGGCGCCCTTTGGAAGGGGTCTTCCCCTCCAAATTGACTTTGACTGTCCTTGAATATTATAAAACCCATACCTTGGATGCATCGGCAGAAACTATTTTCGTTATTATAAATAAAGATTCGTGGGCCCCGTGATTCATCTTGCAAAAATCCGAATAGTCCTATAAAATTGCTAATCTTTTTCCCGGATGCCGGGCGAGGCAGGAAGGGACACTGACAATGAAAGTTCTGATCAAGATTTTTAAGGTTTTGATCAAGTTTTTTACGTCTATTCGGCTGGCAATCATCCTGCTGATCATCCTGGCTGTGGCCTCAGTCCTGGGCACCCTGATCCCCCAACAGCGAAGCCTGGAAGAATACGCAGCTCGCTACGGTCAGTTGTCCGGCCCTCTCATCCGACTCCAGTTGACGCGGCTATATCATTCGATCTGGTATCTGGCCATCCTGGGTCTCCTCGCCCTGAACATCATCGTTTGCACGCTCACCCGCCTCTCTCCGAAATGGCGGAAAGCCGTCCGGCCTCATGTCCAGGCCGAGGCTAAAAGCCTCCTGGCTTTGAAAATAAAAGACCGCTTCAAGAAAAATGCTCCCCTCGCCGCCGTCCAAGCCGAGCTCGAAAAATCGCTGGCCTCCTCCCGCTACCGGTTGAGGACTTCCGAAAAGGATTCGAGAGTCCACCTCCTGGCTAGAAAAAAAATCCTCGGTATTTTTGGCTCGGACTTCGTCCATCTTGGACTGCTCATCATCCTGGCCGGGGGCATCGTCAGCGGCGCGGCCAGCGTACGGAAGGAACTGGCTCTCAAGGAAGGCGAGATCCAATCCGTGCCCAAAGCTTCGTTCGAGGTTCGATTGGACAAATTCACCACCGAATATTACCCGGACGGAAGCGTCAAAGCCTGGAAAAGCGCGGTCACGGTCATCGAAAACCAGAAACCTGTCTTGACCAAGACCATTGTCGTGAACCGGCCCCTCACCTACCGCGGCTATTCGTTCTACCAGACCAGCTACGGCTGGAACTGGGACAATCCTTCCCTCGAAATCTGGTCCAAGAAAAAAAACGACCCGGCGTTCTTGAAGAAACTCAAGCTTAAAATCGGAGAAAAGGCCCAGCTCGACGACAAGGACCAGACATCCATCTCTGTTGCCCGTTTCATCCCCGATTTTGTCCTCGGCGAAGGGAATAAGCCGCAGACGCGCTCCCTCCAGCCAAATAACCCGGCCGCTTTTGTCGAAGGCTCCAGGGGCGGCGAGAAGGTCTTTTCCGGCTGGATCTTCGTCAATTTTCCGGATATGGACCGGATCCATGCCACCAAGGAGACCGATCTGTCGTTCGAGCTCAAAAGCTTTGAGGCCGGCCAGTATTCGGTGCTCGAAGCGGCCAAGGACCCCGGCGCGAACCTGATCTGGATCGGGTGCGCCCTGGCGATGATCGGCCTGGGCCTCGCCTTCTACTGGCCCACCTGGGAGATTAAAGCGGTCCTGGAGGAGAGCCAGGGCAAAACCGAGGTCATCGTCGGCGGCATCGCAGCCAAGAGCCGGGACAGCTTCCAGTCCGAATTTGAAAAAATCCTGGCCTCGGCAAGGAGATCGAAATGAACGAATCCACCCTATTTGCCATCACCTTCATTCTTTATATCATCTCGGCCTTCTTTTATCTCGGATTTCTATTCTCCAAAAAATCCGGCTGGGACAAGACCGGATCCGCTATGGCGATCGCCGGCCTAATCCTGCACACCGCGGCCCTCATCGTCAGGACCATCGAAAGCGGGCATGCGCCGTTCACGAATATGTATGAATCGCTGTCCTTCCTATCCTGGGCCTCGGTCCTGGCCTTCGTCATCATCGACAAGAAATTCAAGATTCCCAAGATCGGCCCTTACATCATGTTGATCGTCATCGGCCTGGTCGCCCTGGCCTCATCGCCGTTAATGCCCAAGGAAACCGCGCCCCTCGTTCCGGCTCTCCAGAGCTATTGGCTCTGGTTGCACGTTTCGGTGACGCTCTTTGGCGAGGCGTTTTTCGCCGTTGCCTTTGTCACCAGCATCATGTACCTCTCTGCCAAAGAAGTTGATAAAAAAGACAAATGGGACTCCGTGAGCTATCGCTGCGTCGCCGTCGGCTTCCCGGTGTTCACGTTGGGTGGGCTGGTCTTCGGCATGGTCTGGGCCTATAAAGCCTGGGGCACCTATTGGAGCTGGGATCCTAAGGAAGTCTGGAGCCTCATCACTTGGTTTGTCTTCGCCCTGTACCTCCACACGAGGATCGTCATGGGCTGGAAGGGAAAGCGTTCGGCCGTGATCGCCATCATCGGTTTCCTGGCCGCCCTCTTTACATATTTCGGCGTCAACTACCTGCTGGCGGGACTCCACAGCTACGCATAGGCAGGCATCCTCCTCTCTATCCCCGCCTTGAGGTCGGGGACGAGGAAGAGTGGGAATCAAGGCTGAATTTCAATAAAGAAGAACTCAAATGAACAACGATCCGATCGCACCCGATAAGAAAAGGAAAAGAAAAAAGCGACTGAAGTTCATCCTCATGGCTTTGGGAATCTTCCTGGTCGTCTTTGTCGCCTCCGTCGAGCTGACGTCCACATCCAAGTTCTGCTCGGTCTGCCATTACATGAAGGCTTTCTACCAGAGCTGGAAGGCCTCGTCCCACGGCAAAATCGAATGCAAGATCTGCCATTATCCGCCGGGACTGAGGTCGACCCTGCGGGCCAAGATGGAAGGCCTGGTTATGGTCGGCCGCTACTGGACCAAGCTTTACCTCAAATCCAAGCCCTGGGCCGAGATCCAGGACGAAAGCTGTCTCCAAAAAGGCTGCCACGACAAAAGGCTCCTCGAAGGTCAGGTAAAATTCAAGACGGTGGCCTTCGACCACAAGATCCATTTTTCCGACCTCAAGCGCGGCAAACAGCTCCGCTGCACCAGCTGCCATTCCCAGATCGTCCAGGGCGAACATATCACCGTCACCGAAGGCAGCTGTTTCATCTGCCATTTTAAGAAGAGTGGACAGAATCCCCGGATTGCCACCTGCACCAACTGCCACAATCAGGAACAATTGGTTTCGGAAAAGACGTCCCGCTATAACCACACCGCGGTCTTCGCCGGCGGGTTCAAATGCGACAAGTGCCACAGCCAGGTCATCCTCGGCGACGGCGTCGTGCCCAGGGAAAACTGCTACAAATGCCACTTCGAAAAAGATCGTCTTGACAAATACGGTGAGACAGACCTCATCCACAAAAATCACATCACCCTCCACAAGATCGAATGCACCCAGTGCCATTTGGCCATCCAGCACAAGATCGTCAAAGACATCGAGGCGATCACCGACTGCCGCACCTGTCATACCGGCTCGCACCAGGCTCAAATAATCCTGTACACGGGAGAGGGCGGAAAAGGAATTTCTCATGCCATGCCCAATGTCATGCTCCAAAAGGGACTCAGCTGCAAGGGCTGCCACATATTTCATGAGGAAACGGGCGGCCGTCTGGTCAAAAGCGAGACCTCGATTTCCAAAGACAAGGCCTGCGAATCCTGCCACGGCGCCGGGTTTTCTCGCATCCTCCAGGGCTGGCAGGCATCGACACAGAAGAAGCTGCAAACCATCAATGTCATTTATCAGCAGGCGTTGAAGGAAGTCCGTCAGGGCTTGAGCAAAAAGCGGGCCGCAGCCCAAAACCTGCTCGAGGAAGCCGCTTTCAATATCGATGTCGTCGAGAGGGGCAAGAGCGTTCATAACATCACTTACGCCCAGGAGCTGCTCTCGGTTTCTCTGGATAAGATTGAAGAGGCCATTCGCCTGGCCGGGTCTTCCTACAAGCCCGACCGGACGTCTTTTATGCCTCAAAAGACGGAAAACGCCTGCTTGAGCTGCCATGCCGGGATTGAGGAGATCAGGTCGCCGGTTTTCGGCATGAGCTTTCCCCATAAGAGCCACCTGATCGCCCAGAATCTCACCTGTGCCGCTTGCCATTCCAACGCCAAGAAACACGGCGAGTTTATCGGGTCGAAAAACACGTGCGCCTCCTGCCACCACAAAGACGTCAAGAAGGACTGCGGCAGCTGCCACGAAATGCAAAAGACGTTTTATCAAGGAGGCAGTCTGGCCGACGCGAAAATACCCAAGGACGTGATGGCCGCGGCCGACACGGACTGCACCGCCTGCCATCTGGACAAGCAGAAACAGGTCGTCCGGCCCGGGGCCAATGCCTGCCTGGAATGTCACGGCGAAGAAAGCTATAGGAAAAAATTCCAGGAATGGCGCGACGGCGTCAGGGGCCTGATCGAGAATGTGCGGGCGGCCCTGCTCGATGCCGGGAAGACGGCCCTCACGAACGAGCAGAAATCTCAGGCGGCCGCCGTGGAAACAATGCTCAAGGCCATCGAACAGGACGGCAGCCTGGGAATCCACAACCATGCTTTCATAGAAGATTTCTTGACAAAATCTTTGAAAATAATTAAATCTTTGGGCGCTGCGACAAAAAATGAATAGACGAACCTTCATTAACGGTTTTTTGGGGGGGTCGCTCCTGGCCACCATCGCGGCGTTCCTCTATCCCGTCGTCCGGTATATCCTGCCGCCCAAGCAGGCCGAGGCCGGTCAAAAAAGGGTCGCCGCCGCCAAGGTCGGCGACCTGGCCCCGAACTCGGCAAAAATATTCAAATTCGGCTCATCGCCCGCTATCTTGATCAACACTCAGGACGGCAAGCTTCTGGCCTTCTCGGCCGTCTGCACCCATCTCACCTGCACGGTCACCTACCAATACGACACGGGCACGATGTTCTGCCCCTGCCACAACGGCCGCTTCGACCTGGCCGGGAACGTGATCTCCGGGCCGCCGCCCGCTCCCTTGGAAACCTATAACGTCGAGGTCGCCGGGGAAGATATCTTCGTATCCAAGAAGGCATAGGATGAAAAAACTCGGCCAGAATATATTTGCGTACTTGAACGAGCGCTTCCAAATTCAGGGGCTCTTGGATTTCTCCAAAAAAAAGAAGGTCCCCGAACATCCCTATTCTTTCTGGTATTATTTCGGCGGCATCTGCCTTTTTCTGACCGGCATCCAGATTCTGACGGGCATCCTACTCCTTCTCTACTACACGCCGTCCATCGACGCCGCCCACGAAAGCATCCAGTTCATCATGAGCCAGGTCAAGTTCGGCTGGCTCATCCGCTCGGTCCACAGCTGGACCGCCAATATCCTCATCGGCGTCATCTTCGTCCACATGTTCTCGACGTTCTTTCTGAAGGCTTACCGGCGGCCCCGGGAGCTGACTTGGATCACGGGGTTCTTGCTGCTGCTTGTCTTCCTGGCCTTCGGCTTCAGCGGCTATCTCCTGCCGTGGAATGAGCTGTCCTATTTTGCCACCAGGGTGGGCACGGACATCGCCGGAAGCCTGCCGCTCATCGGAAAATGGCTGAAAACTGTGATCCTGGGCGGATCGGCTGTTTCGCAGGCGACGCTCTCCAGGTTTTTCTGGTTCCACGTCGCCATTCTTCCCATGGCTGCCTTCCTCATCATCGGAACCCACGTTTTGCTCGTCCAGATCCTGGGCATGTCGAAACCGATCGGCGTCGACGAGGCCAAAGTCAAGGAGATCTCGTTTTTCCCCGACTTTATTTACAGGGACGCGCTGGGCTGGACTCTCATCCTTGTCCTGATCGGCGTCCTCTGCGTCTTCTTACCGTGGGAGATCGGGAAAAAAGCCGATCCGTTCGGCGCGACCCCCCTGGGCATCAAGCCCGAATGGTACTTCACCTTCATGTTCACAACGCTCAAGCTCCTCCCCTCGCACGTGATCTTCATCGAGGGGGAGAAGCTGGCGATTCTGGCCTTCATGGTCGGAGGCATTCTCTGGATGCTTGTGCCTTATCTGGACCGCAGGGCTTTGCAGGAGAAGCGCAGCCCGGTTTTCACATGGATCGGGCTCCTCGTTTTTCTCTACATCGCCGTGATGACCGTCCTGACCTATACGGTCCGGGGACTCTAGGGAAATGAAAAACACGACAATCACCAAGAAGGCGCTTTTGCCCCTGGTCTTGACCTGCCTATTGGGTTTTCCCTTGCTCGCGCTCGGGCAGAAAAACAGCTGCCTCGACTGCCACAGCAAGCTCGGGGGCGAGCTCCGCGCCCCGGCCGACGGCTTCCAGCAAGACATCCACCAACAGTTCGGCCTGGGCTGCAAAGACTGCCACGGCGGAAACCCCGCCCAGGATAATGAAGACCTGGCCAAGGATAAATCGTTCAAGGGCGCGCCGAAAAGGGCCCAAATCCCCGAATTCTGCGCCTCCTGCCATGCCAACGCCGCCCATATGAGGTCGTTCAACCCCGGTCTCCGGGTGGACCAGCTGAGCCAATATTGGACGAGCCGGCACGGCCAGCTCCTCAAAAAGGGCGATGCCAAGGCCGCCGTTTGCACGGACTGCCACGGCGTGCACGGCATTCAAACGGCCAAGTATCCCAAATCGCTCATCTTTCCCTGGAACATCCCCCAGACCTGCGGCCGCTGCCACGCCAACGCCGATTACATGAAAGACTACAAGATTCCCACCAACCAGCTGGACGAGTACAAACAAAGCGTTCACGCGGGCGCCCTGTTTGAAAAAAAAGATATGTCCGCCCCGACCTGCAACGACTGCCACGGCAACCACGGCGCGTTCCCGCCCGAAGTCAAGAGCATCGCCTCGATCTGCCGGCAGTGCCATCCCTCAGCGGGCGAGCTTTTTTCCAAAAGCCCTCACAAGAAGGCCTTTGATGAGCTGGGATTGTCCGAATGCGAAGCCTGCCACCGCAACCATAAAATCCTCTCTCCGTCCAATGACATGCTCGGCACGGAGAAAACATCCGTCTGCCTTCAGTGCCATGAATCCGGTTCCCAGGGCTATCAGGCTGCATCCCAGCTGGGCCAGATCTTCGCCGCTATTCAAACACAGATTCGACAGGACGAAGACATCCTGGCCTTGGCCGAGAGGAAGGGTGTTGAGGTCAACGAGCCGAGGTTCCATCTGCAGGACGTGAATACGCTCTTGGTTTCGGCGAAAAACCTGACCCACAGCCTTGACGTCCAAGACATCCGGCAGAAGATCGGCGAGGGAGAAAAGATCCTCGCCGAGGTCCGGCTGGCCGGCGACAAGGCCCTTCACGAGGCTAAATTCCGGCGAAAAGGCTTGGTCATCGCCACGATCTTCCTGGCCCTGTTTGCCGTGGCCCTCTTCCTGAAAATCCGGAATATGACAAAGTCCGGCGCCCGGCCCTGACCCGATCTTATTTTTCTTATCAAATTTATCGAAATCCTAATTTTCCGGATTGACAGGGCGGGGCCTCTCGGCTAAAATGGGGCGTTCTCGAGACCCTCAAAGGAGGCATCATGAAGAAAGTTCTCATTCCGGCCATTGTCATCACACTCTGCCTGTTCGTCGCCAGTCTGTATAGCCAGAATGCTACGTATGTCGGCGCCCAGAAATGCCAGATCTGCCACAAGACCGAAAAGCAGGGGCAGCAGTACCCGATCTGGGAAATGAGCAGTCATGCCAAGTCGTTTGCAGCTTTGAGTTCCCCCGCGGCGGCCGCCAACGCCCAAGCCCTGGGTGTCAAAGACCCGGCCAATGATCCCAAATGCCTGAAGTGCCACGCCCCACTATCTGACAAAGCGGCGGACCTCAAAGCCGAGGGCGTCACCTGCGAAGTCTGCCACGGCCCCGGCAGCGCCTACAAAACGCTGAACATCATGAAGAACAAGGATGAAGCGGTCAAGAACGGACTCAAGCTCTATGGCAACGCGGACGCGATCAAGACGTGGTGCCTGACTTGCCATCAGAATGCGCATGGAAAGACATACGACTTCGCGGCGGCCTGGGACAAGATCAAGCACCCTGTGCCCGGAAAATAATTTCGCCTATCCAATTTTTTTTGACCGGTATTTCATTTTTAGCGGAAGGACGATGACTGTCTTTCGCCTGCGGATATAAAAACAATTAGGAAACGAATGTTTATGAAAACGTGTCCAATTGAGAAAATGCTCCTGGGACTCCTGGCCGGAGCCCTGCTGACGGGTTTGGCCATGGGCCAGTCGGCTCAGGCCTTGAAGCCCGATGGAACCGTCAACCAGAAATGCCTTTCCTGCCATACTGTGGATTCCCTGTCGGCTTCGGTCCACGCCGACCTGTCCTGCACGGACTGCCACCAAATCGTCTCGACGGGAGGAACCAAGGAACTCCCCCACCAAAAGAAAAAAGATATTCCGCCCGCAAATTGCACCGGGAAATGCCATCGGGAAAACCACCTACTGAAACCGGGAGAAAGCCCCGTCTATTACCCGGACAGCGTCCACGGCAAGGCTTTCCTCCAGCGGGGCGTCCAGGATGTCGCCAAGTGCTGGGACTGCCATGGCAAGCACAATATCAAGAAGGTCCAGGACCCCGAATCCACCGTCAACAGAAAGAATATTCCGCTCATCTGCTCGCGGTGTCATGAAAACATGAGCGTCATCGTGAAGTACCATATCCATGCCGAATCGCCCTACCAGGAGTATATGCAAAGCGTCCACGGCAAAGCTGTATTCGAAAAAGGCCTGGTGTCCTTTGCCGCCGTCTGCACGGACTGTCACGGGGTCCATAACATCCAGGGAGTTGGCGAGCCACACCTGGCCGCCAAGAACCCGGAGACCTGCGGCAAGTGCCACAGCCTCATCTTCGATGAATATAAACAAAGCATCCACGGCCGGGAAGCCCTGAAAGGCAATGTCGACGCTCCCGTGTGCGTCGACTGCCACGGCGAACATGCGGTGGCGTCCCCCCTAGACAAACAATCGCCGACATCCAAGGCGCGAATCCCGGATACATGCTCGGCCTGCCATGCCCGCCCGGAGATCATGAAAAAATACGGCGTTCCCGAGGACAGGATCAAAACATTCATTGAAAGTTTCCATGGCATCGCCATCGGCTTCGGGGACAAGGCGGAGGCCAATTGTTCGAACTGCCACGGCATCCACGACATCCGCCCCGCCGGCGATCCCCTGTCCAAGGTGAATCCGGCCAACCTGGCCAAGACCTGCGGCCAGGCCAAGTGCCACCCGGGCATGCCCGAAAAAATCGCCAAAGCAAAAATCCACCGCGATATCAACGAGAAAAAATCGGGCGCGCCGTTTTATGTCCAGAAAGTCCTGCTCTGGGTCCTGCTGGTCATCGTGGCCCTGACCGGCGTCTGGTTTATCCCGGAGCTCATCCAAAGAGCCAAGCGTTCAAAAACTAAATGATCAGGAAGTCCATTTTATCCAGCTCTGCCCTTGGCTTGATTGCCGTCCTGGCTCTGGCCCCCGCCTCGTTCGCTTTATCCAATGACGATTGTTTAAGTTGCCACAGCGATTCCAGCTTAAAGTCCGGCGCCGGAAAACCGCTGTTCGTTGACCAGAAGAAATTCCAGGCGTCCGTCCATGGCCAAGCCGAAATATCCTGTGTCGACTGCCATGCCGACCTCAAAAAGGCGAAAGATTTCCCGCACGCCGAGAAGCTGCGCCAGGTGGACTGTGCCGCCTGTCACGACAAAGATGCCGTGCAGCTCAAGGCCAGCATCCACGGCCAGCCTCACGCCGGAACAAACGCGATCATCATGGTCGCCTGTAAAGACTGCCACGGGACGCACGAAATCCGGGGTAAAGATGACCCGGAATCCACGATTTTCCCGATCAACCTGCCCAACACTTGCGAAGGCTGCCACCTGGAACGGGTGAAGACAAAACGGGGCAAAAACTTTATCGAAATGTACAAACTGAGCGCCCATTACAAGGCCCTGGAAAAGTCCGGACTGACGCTTTCGGCCAATTGCGCCAACTGCCATGGCGGGCATAGCGTCCGCAGCGTCGAAGATCCCCAATCCCGGGTTTCAAGGAAAAACATCATCCGCACCTGCGGCATCTGCCATGTCGGCATCGAAAAAGGCTACCTGGAAGGCGTCCACGGCAAGGATTATGTCAAAGGCAGCAAGGACGTGCCGGTCTGCACGGACTGCCACAGCGAGCACAATATCCAATCGCCGGAAGACTTGAGCTCTGCCGTCTATGCCACCAAGGTCGCCGGCGTGTGTACCCGCTGCCATGATGACGAACGGCTGGCCCGGCAATACGGATTTCTCACATCCCGGCTGAAAACATACTCGAATTCCTATCACGGCACCGCCTCGAAATTCGGGGAGACGAGGGTCGCCAACTGCGCCAGCTGTCACGGCTTCCACGATATCCGGACTTCTTCCGACCCGAAATCCCTCATTTACCCGGCCAATCTGTCCAAGACCTGCGGGAAATGCCATGCGGGAGCCGGGACGAATTTTGCCAAGGGAAAAATTCACGTCGTTTCCGAGAAAACAGAGAACAAATGGGCCTATTTCGCCAAGATCTTTTATATCGTTGTGATCGCCGGCTTGATCGCCATCTTTCTGATCTTTATCGCCGCCGATCTCTACCACAGGATTCGAATCCGATGGAAACATTAAACCCCTCCGACCTCATCCGTGACGACGAAATCTTCTTGCGGATGAACCTTGCCGAAAGGATCCAGCATTTTCTTCTGGTCCTGACCTTCTTCATCCTGATCGTGACGGGCCTGCCGCTCGTTTTTTACGAGTTAAAAATTTTCAAATCCCTGTTCTCCTTCGAAAAAGTGTTTTACATCCGGGGCATCATGCACCGCGTGGCGGCCGTCATCCTGATCATCAACATCATTTGGCATATTTTTTACGCAATCTTCACAAGGCGGGGCCGGAATAATTTCAAGGAGATGATCCCGAAGTTCAAGGATATCCGGGACGCGTGGGATCTCTTCTGGCATAACGTCGGCCTGACGCAGTTTCTCTATAAGAGAGGCATTCTCAAAAAATTCTTGGAGAAGCATCCTTACTGGCTGTTCGAAAAGGAGCCGGAATTCGGCCGCTACAACTTTATCGAGAAATTCGAATACCTGGCCGTCGCCTGGGGGTCGTTCGTCATGATCATTAGCGGGTTCTTCATGTGGAACGTGGAGCTATCCCTCAAGCTCTTCCCACTCTGGGCCCACGACATCTTTGTCATCGTCCACGGCTACGAGGCCATGCTGGCCTTCCTGGCGATCATCATCTGGCACATGTATAACGTGCACTTGAACCCCGAAGTCTTCCCCATGAGCAAGGTCTGGCTCAACGGAAAGATCACAGGACACGAGCTGCGAACGCTCCACCCCCTGGAATACAAGAAAATCTTGGAAGAACGGAAGAAGATCCTTGAGTCCGAAAGCCTGTGAAAAGACAAGCCTAAAGCGAGCCGCTAATTTCCCCGCGGCAAGATCCAAGCCGGACTTTCCCTGAGATTGATTCATACCACCGGGCAGGAATAGCTATGACTTTCCTTGTATATGACTTTGGGACTGGACTCGATCAATAATCCGCCTCAGAGCGCGGGCGGCAGCTTCGGGGTCCGGAGCAGAGCAGATGGCTGAGACGACGGCGATGCCATCGGCGCCTGCCTCCATGACCTCGGCGGCGTTGGACGAGTTGATGCCGCCGATGGCAATCAGCTTATGACGCGAACGCGAGCGCAGCAGGCGCAATCCTTGAAGCCCCCATGCCGTCGTTAAGTCCGTTTTTGTCGGCGTCGGGAAAATAGGGCTGACACCGAGATAATCGACGTCCAAATGATCGGCTTCATCAGCCTGTTCCGGAGTCTCCACGGAGAGGCCGATGACAGCGTCCGGACCCAATAATTTCCTCGCTTCGGCAGGAGGCATATCGCCCTGTCCGAGATGAACGCCGGCCGCTCCGACCTCGAGAGCGACCTCCACGCGGTCGTTAATGATCAGGGGAACGCCGAAGGGCCCCAAAACCTTTTTGATGCGGCGGGCCGTCTCGATATATTCTTCAGTCGAACAGGACTTCTCACGCAGTTGAACCAAGGAGACGCCTCCGCGGACCGCAGCCTCGACGATCCCTTCCAGCGGCCGCTCCATCGACAGCATTCGGTCTGTGACAAGATAAAGGCTAAAATCGGGACCTTTTATCAAGCCCGCTCCATGCTCAGACGATTCCGGATGTCTTCCTCTTGAAGCCCATAGAGAGCATCGAGGAAATGCATCTGAAAGCTGCCCGGCCCCGGCGACTTGCCGGCTGCGATTTCGCCCGCGATCCCCATCACCGCCATCGCATGCGCCGCAGCTTCAAAGGCTGATGGGTTGACGGCGGCGAATGCGCCCGTCAGCGCTGAGGCCGTGCAGCCCAGGCCGGTCACACGGGGCATCATCGGATGCCCGTTGGCGACCCGGACGATGGAATCATCGTTGAATATCAAATCCACGGCGCCGCTCACGCTCACGACGCAGCCGCATTTTTTCGAAAGCCCTCGCGCTGCCTCCGCGGCGGCAGCCGCGTCATGCCGGCTGTCCACACCCTTGGTTTCAGATTCGGCATAATAGAGCGCCCGGATTTCAGAGGCGTTGCCTCGAACAATCGCCGGGGGAGTATCGGTAAGGATCCGCTGGGCAGCCTCGGTCCGGTACCGCGTTGCGCCAGCCCCGACAGGGTCGAGCACAACGGGAATGCCGCGCCGCTTGGCCGCCGAGGCGGCTTTGAGCATGGCTGCGATCCAGGGTCCGCTCAGAGTACCGATATTGATGACCAGAGCTCTGGCCAAGCCGACCATGGCTTCGACTTCCTCAACGGCATGGGCCATGACCGGAGACGCTCCGAGGGCCAACAGCGCGTTGGCCGTCGTGTTCATCGCCACGTAATTCGTGATGTTATGGATAAGAGGCGCCTCGCTCCGGATCCGCTGCACATCGCTCCAGACATCCTCGGGTTCAAACATGGCCGACCTCTTCTGCGGATTTGCTCTCAGCCTCGCGCGCTAGGCGCTAAAGGCACTCCTCAACGGAAATTGTTCGTTTGAAAACGGATGATTTTTACTTTTTCTTCATCGGACAATCTTTGACCATGGGGCAGCCCTCTTCGCCCGTGCCCGTCTTGGCGACGTCTCCGCCTTTGCCCATCATGGGGCACTTGCCCTCCTTCATCATCGCGGCGTGCTCCTGGATCTTTTTAACCGTCTCGGGGTTCTTGGAGGTCAGGGTAATTACGACGCCGTCTTTGGTGTTTTCGAACTTTTTCTCCAAGTCTTTCATCATCATCGGGCAGTTTTCCATGGCGCCGCCCATCTTTTCGCCGGGCTTCATCTGCATCTGCTGACCGTGCATGCCGCCGCCCATCGGCATCCCCTGACCCATGGGCTTCGTGACGTCTTTCTTGGCCAGATATTTGTCCGGCTCCTTGGAAAACGCAGTCTTGCAGCCTTCGCTGCAGAAATAATAGGTCGTGCCCTTGTAATCATAGGTATATTTCGCGCCGGCTATTTTCACCGACATGCCGCAGACCGGGTCTTTGGCCGTGTCCTCGGCCTTCTGCTGGGCGATCCCGGCCAGGACGACGATAAAGACCACCGCCGGCAGGAACGAGAGAATCTTCAAACGCTTGATCATTCGAACCTCCAAAATTTATTGGTTTTCGGGGCCGGACCTGCCTCCAAGACACAGTCAAACAGGCAAGCCGAACCCTTATATTCTACTTAAATGATAAAAATAATCAAGGACACTCTTGCCTTGGGTTTCCTTCCAAGGAGCATTAGGCAATGAATTCATGGGAGGATGCTCCTTGGAGGGGTGGCAGGGCCGGCGGGTATTCCCGCCGCCCGTTGGAGGGGGAACCCTTGAAAGGGTCCTCCTCCAAGAGTGTCCGTCAGGTCTTCTTTTTTTTGGACAGGAAAAAATACCAGTTGACGAAGAGGGCGAGGGCCAGGCCGGCGATCGTGACGATCATTTTTCCCATCATTTCCCTCCTCCTGAGGCGTCCAGCTTCATCCGCTTCAGCCGCAGCGAATTGGAGACTACGGACACCGAGCTCGAGGCCATCGCCGCCGAAGCCAGAATGGGATTGAGGAGGATGCCGAAAAACGGGTAAAGGATGCCGGCGGCGACCGGGATGCCGATCGTATTATAAATAAAAGCCCAGAAGAGATTCTGCTTGATGGTGCGGATGGTCCTCCGGCTCAGGTCGATGGCGTTGGCCACGCCATGCAGGTCGTCCTTGATCAGGGTGATGTCCGCGGCTTCCATGGCCACGTCCGTGCCCGAGCCGATGGCGATGCCGATATCCGCTTGGGCCAGCGCCGGAGCGTCGTTGATCCCGTCGCCGACCATGGCCACCCTCTTCCCCGCCTCCTGAAGATTCTTGATCTCGCGGACCTTGTCTGCGGGAAGGAGCTCGGCGATGACCGTCTCGATTCCCGCTTTGCCGGCGATGGCCGCGGCGGTCCTCCGGTTGTCGCCCGTCAACATAATCACTTGGAGCCCCAGCTTCTTTAATCTTCGGACGGCGTCGGCGGAATTCTCTTTCAATATGTCCGCAATAGCCAGCAGCCCCGCCGGCCGGCCGTCAACGGCCAGATAAACGGGCGTTTTAGCTTCGAGAGACAGCTCGTGCGCTTTCCCCGCCAGCGGCCCCGAAGCGACCCCGCGCTGCTCCATCAGCTTTTCATTCCCGACGAGAACCCTTTTCCCTTCGATCTCGGCCTCAATTCCCAGGCCTTCCAAAGCTTGAAAATTCTTGGCTGAGTCTATGGCCAGGCCTTTTTCATCGGCCTTCTTGAAGATGGCTTCGCCGAGCGGATGTTCGGATGTCTTTTCCGCGCTCGCGGCGAGCCGCAATATTTCTTCTTCAGAAAACGGAGCCAGGGCCAGGATGTCCGTCACCTCGGGCTCACCCTTGGTCAGGGTCCCCGTTTTATCAAAAACAACGGTGGTTACCTTGTGGGCCGTTTCCAAGCTTTCGCCACCCTTGATCAGGATCCCGTTTTCGGCGCCTTTTCCAGTCCCGACCATGACCGCGGTCGGCGTGGCCAGGCCCAAGGCGCAGGGACAGGCAATGATCATCACGGCCACAAAATTCAACAGGGCAAAGGTCAAGCCGGGGCGGGGCCCGAAATCAAACCAGACGACGAAGGTGAGGATCGCGATCGACAGGACAATCGGAACAAAATAGCCGGCAATGACATCGGCCATCCTTTGGATCGGGGCCTTGGAGCCCTGGGCCTCCTGGACGAGCCGGATGATCTGGGCCAGCGCGGTGTTCTTGCCGACCTTGGTCGCCCGGAATTCGAAGCTTCCCGTTTTGTTGATCGTGGCCCCGATGACCTCGGCCCCTTCTTCTTTCTTGACGGGCATGCTTTCGCCGGTGATCATCGATTCATCGACAGACGACCTTCCTTTGGTCACGATCCCATCGACCGGTATCTTTTCGCCCGGCCGGACCACCACGATATCTCCGGCCAGGACTTCTTTAACGGGAATATCCACTTCCCCGCCCTCGCGGATGACGCGGGCCGTTTTCGGCTGAAGCCCGATGAGCTTTTTAATGGCTTCGGACGTCTGCCCTTTCGCCCTGGCTTCGAGCATCCGCCCAAAAAGGATCAACGTGATAATCACCGCCGATGTGTCAAAGTAGACATCCGGCTGGAGGTTGCCGGCCCTGAAAAACGACGGGACAACGGTCGCCGCCACGCTATAAAGATAGGCGGCCGATGTGCCGACGGCAATCAGCGTATTCATGTCGGCGTTCCTGTGCTTAAATGCGCCCCAGGCGCCCTTGTAAAACTGCCCGCCGATCCAGAACTGGACGGGCGTGGTCAGGGCCCAGAGGAGAACATAGTTATTGAGAAGCGAGGGAATCCACGGAAAGAAATGGGGGGAGCTCCCGATAAAAATGACGATGCTGAAGGCCAGGCCGATGAAGAATTTTCGCCTGAGCTTCTTATACTCCTGTTCTCGGGCCTTCCGCTCGAAGTCCTCATCGAGCTCTCCCGAAAGCTTGATCACTTTGTAGCCTGCCGATTCGATGGTCGTCCATATCTCTTCGACACCAATCTCCGTCGGGAGATACTCCACCCTGGCCTTGCCGGTCGCCAAGTTGACGGATGCCTTGAGAACACCCTTTTTCTCAAGAAGGGCCGATTCGATTTTCTGGACGCAGGAAGCGCAGACAATCCCTTCGATAAGGATATCAATAGCCATTGGAAAGCTCCTTTTATTCGTGTTTTCTGAACTTGAGGAGGATATCGATGACCTCCTGGACTTTTTTCTCTTTTTCCTTGCGGTCGCGATTGACGAATGAGTCCGCCACGCATGTCCGGAGGTGGCGGTTGATGATATTCTCTTCAACGCTTTTGATCGCCCCGACGACCGAGCTCAACTGGGTCAAGATATCGATGCAATAGCGGTCGTCCTGGATCATTTTTTGAACGCCCTTGATCTGGCCTTCGATCTTTTTCAGGCGCCCGAGTTCTTCGAGATGCGAAGGATTTCCTTTCGTCATGTCTTCCGCCTCCCAGGCTCAATATACCATACCCTCCTATGGTATGTCAAGAGCCCGGGATAGCGTGGAGGGCTGTATGATATGGTCGCTCTGCTTCCCATCTAGGAGGCCGCCCATCCGCCCCTGGTTTTCAAATCAGTCTCTCCTTGACATCAAGATGACCGGCTCATTAAAATAGCCCATTCTTCATCCCCGGATAAAGGAAAAACCATGTATAAAGAATACATCCCCGGCTGGATCCTCATGGCGGCCGTCGGTGTCGTATCCATGTATTTTTCCAACTTGATCGTGGCGGGAGGAAAACATCCGCTGGAAGCCACCGCCATCGCTGTCGTGCTGGGAATCGTGGCCAGGAATCTGGGGCTGGTTCCTAAACTATTTCACGCCGGCATTAAATCATTTGAAAAGTTCCTGATCTGGGGCGTCGTCCTCATCGGGGCCACGCTGAATTTCAAAGACCTGCGCTCGCAGGGCGCACAAATGCTCTCCATTATTCTGGTGACGATGGTGGTCAGCTATTTCGTGATTTATGCTCTCGGCAGGCTTTTCAGGCTCCCCCCGACTCTTTCCACCCTTCTCTCTGTCGGCACGACCATCTGCGGCGGGTCGGCGATCGCGATAACGGCTCCCCTGATCAAAGCCAAGGAAGAAGAAACGAGCTACGCCATCGCCACGATCACGCTCTGGGGCCTGGTGGCCATTCTTCTTTATCCAAAAATCGCCCAGGCGATGGGTGCCTCCGATATCGCCTTCGGCGTGTTCGCGGGCACGGCCATCCATGCCACGCCCCAGGTCGTGGGAGCCGGGTTCATCTTTTCGGATTTGGCCGGAAAGACGGCCACGGCCGTCAAGCTTGTCCGCAACTGTTTTATGGCGCCCCTGGCCTTCTTGATCGCCGCCTGGTTCACGCGGGCCAGACTGGAAGAAGCGAAAAAGGAAAAGAAGCGTGTGAATTGGGCCAAGGCCTTTCCCTGGTTTTTGTTCGGCTATTTCATAATGGCCGGGCTCAATACGGCGGGCTATTTTACCAAAGCCGGCGTTGACGGCCTGACCTGGCTGGGGAGGCTCCTGATCATCATTTCCATGGCGGGGATCGGTTTGAACACCGTCTTCAAGGCTTTTAAATCTGTGGGGTTCAAGCCGCTGATTGTCGGGCTCATCGGCGCTCTGGTCGTAGCGGGCTGCAGCATAGCCATGATCAGCCTTGTCCTTTAATCGATGATTCCGCCCCCGACAACCGTCTCCTCGTCATAAAATACCACGGCCTGGCCCGGTGTCACCGCCCTCTGCGGCTTTTCGAACTCGACCCGGATGCCGGCCGCGCCTGACGGAAAAATCGTCGCTCTTGCTTCGGCATGCTTGTATCGAATCTTGGCCTGGACAGGCTTGGGCTCATCGAGTTTTTCGATGGAGATAAAATTCACCTCGGACGCTTCGAGCCGGCTTCGATAAAGGTCTTCATTTTTTCCGACAACGATCGCATTCTTATTGGCATCGATCGATAGGACATACAAAGGATGGCGCGCGGCGATCCCCATTCCCTTCCGCTGGCCGACCGTGAAATGAATGATCCCGTCGTGCTCTCCGAGGACGCGGTCCTCAAGGTCCAGAATAGGGCCGGGACGAAACGCCTCTGGAATCCTGTCCTTCAATAATTTGGCATAATCTTTGTCCGGGACGAAGCAGATCTCCTGGCTCTCTTCCTTGTCGGCCACGGGAAGCGCGTATTTCGCGGCGATCGTCCGGACGTCCTTTTTAGTCAGGCCGCCGACGGGGAAAATCGTCTGGGCCAGCTGTTTCTGTGTCAGGGTATAAAGAAAATAGGACTGGTCCTTGTCCTTGTCTTTTCCCTTTTTCAAAAGATAGCGGCCCGCGGCTGGATCCCATTCGACTTGGGCATAATGGCCGGTGGCGATATGGTCCGCCCCCAGCTTGTTTGCCCGCTCAAGAAGCAGGTCGAACTTGATGAATTGATTGCAGCGGATGCAGGGGTTGGGCGTCCGGCCGCGGCGGTATTCGCGGCTGAAATCCTCGATCACCGTTTGCTCGAACTCGCGCCTGAAATCGACGACATAATGAGAAATGCCAAGGGCGACGGCCACTCGGTTGGCATCCTCCTGGGCCTGCCGCCCGCAGCAGCTCTTGAGGTTTTCGGACTGGCAGACCTCTTTGGGCAGTGAATAGAGGTTCATGGTGACCCCGATGACCTCATAACCCTGTTCTTTGAGCAGGGCGGCGGCGACCGACGAGTCCACTCCTCCGCTCATGGCCACGACGACTTTTTTCTGCGATTTTGCTCTTTTCATCATGATTCTTTATGAGATCGACGACCTCCAGGCTCGATTTTATCACGCCTGGCAGGGAAGACAAAGGCCCGACCTGGTCAAAGAATCCGCGTTATAGCCTATGCAGTTTCCTCCTCTTGAATCGGAATTCCCTTCTGACTATAATTTATAGAAAGCATTCCTTCTGCGGAAAATGAGACGAAGAAAGGAGGGCGCTATGTATTGTCCTAAATGCGGAGCCGAATATCGCCGGGGTCAGGCCGAATGCTCTGAATGTAAAGTGCCGTTGGTCGCGAAGCGTCCTTCAGGCGCGGAGTTTATGGACTATGTCACGGTGTTCGAAACCGGAAATCCGGCCCTCATTTCGATCGCAAAGTCCTTGCTGAAAAATGTCCGTATCGGCTACTACGCGAAGGGCGAGGGACCGCAGGCTGTCTTTTCCGGCGGCCTCGTTCAAATCCAGGTGGCCAAGGAAGACGAAGCAAGGGCAAAAGAGCTATTAGAGGACCTGGAGTAGCCCTCCTCAGAGATTGCCAGAATATGGGTTTTGTGTTAAAATCTTTTCGATTCTTTTCCGAAGGAGAATACCATGTCCGGTCATTCTAAATGGCATTCTATTAAGCATAAAAAGGCCGCGGCGGACTCCAAGCGCGGCAAGATCTTCACCAAGATTATTCGCGAGATCGCGGTGGCCGCGCGCGCCGGCGGCGGCGATCCGGACGCAAATCCGCGCCTCCGGAAAGCCGTCCAGGACGCCCGGGCGGTCAACATGCCGGCCGATAACATCAAGCGGGCCATCTTGAAAGGCACGGGCCAGCTGGAAGGCTCTCAATACGAAGAAATCATCTATGAAGGCTACGGGCCGGGCGGTGTCGCCCTTTTCGTCACGGCCCTTTCCGACAATAAAAATCGGACGGTTTCCGAGATCCGGCACATCTTCACCAAGAACGGCGGCCGGATCGGCGAATCCGGGTGCGTCTCCTACCGCTTCAAACGCCGGGGCTACATCGATATCGAACAAGCCAAGGCCTCAGAAGAACAGCTCATGGATATCGTCTTGAACGCCGGCGCCGAGGATATCCGGGAAGACGGCAGCAACTGGGAAATCACCATGTCCCCCGAAAAATATGAGACCGTCCTCGAAGCGGTGAAAGCGGCCAATATCGAGATCGCCGCCTCCAACGTCGGCTACATCCCTCAGGACTACGTCCACCTCGAGGGCAAGCAGGCGCAGCAGACCCTGAAGCTCGTCGAGGAGCTCGAAGATCACGACGACGTCCAGAGCGTATCCGCCAATTTCGACATCGACGAAGAAGAAATCGCCAAGTATGGGGCCGCCTAACGCCGGTATCGATGCGGGTACTCGGGCTTGACCCCAGCAGCCAATCCACGGGCTTTGGGATTATCGAATTTTCGGGCGATCAATACAGCGTTTTGGGTTATGGCGCAATCAAGCCTTCCCGGCGGCTTTTGCTTCACGAAAAGCTGAACGAAATCAAGCTGGCCGTCGAGAAAATCATTGACCAATATCGTCCTGAGGATGTGGCGATCGAAAACCCATTCTATGCCCAAAACATCAAGACGGCGATCACGCTGGGACAGGTGCGGGGTGCGGTCCTGGTCGCCATCGCCGGCCGCGGGGCTTCGCTGTTCGAGTATTCGCCCCTGGAAATCAAGAAGTCCGTCACCGGTTATGGCCAAGCTGATAAAAACCAGGTCAATATCATGGTCAAGACGCTTTTGCATATGGACGATGCGGCCCTTGAGGAGGATGCCTCCGACGCCCTGGCCTGCGCCTTCTGCCACATGAACACGCGCCTGTATCAGAAAAACATCGAAGAATCGAAGATCTGAAGAGAAGATCCTCCAAGCTTTTAATATAAAGTAGGTATTACTGAACCTCGCATAATATAGTGACAATTGCGGAAGATGAGTGTATACTGATGGTATGCATACTCATTATCGTCCACGGCGAGATTTTAAGGTTCTGGAACAACGGCGAAAGCGCGCCGCACGCCTGTTCGCGGCGGGCCGGCTGATCCTGGCGTCCATTGCTCGACACCTACAGGTGAGCCGCCAGAGCGTCAGTCGGTGGTACAAACAGTGGAAGCGGGGCGGAGCTTCCGCGTTGCGAGGCGCCGGCC
>Ga0315280_10000208_pt1 | contig 113814 bp, 106 predicted proteins | sample YL17G06_40_MG_FD_203697 | JGI IMG/M metagenome (GOLD analysis project Ga0315280, IMG submission 203697) | Sediment microbial communities from Yellowstone Lake, YNP, Wyoming, USA - YL17G06_40 | ecosystem: Environmental > Aquatic > Freshwater > Lake > Sediment | place: USA: Wyoming | collected... | reverse complement strand
CCTGGATGCAACAGCGATTTGGGGATATGGATCTTCCTGAGTTTAACATAGGGATCGGACTGCATACTGGCGAGGCGGTCATCGGCAGCGTCGGCTCGCCCAAACGCATGGAGTTCACAGCCATCGGCGACACAGTGAATACGGCATCCCGGCTGGAGGGTTTGACCAAAGAGCTCGGATGGGCCATTGTCGCCAGCAGTGCTACCATTAACGCAGCCGGTCCGGGTGTGGTTACTAACAAGCGGGAAAAAATGACGGTTAAGGGAAAAGAAGGATATGTCGAGGTCTTCGAAGTGATTGACCTGAAACCAGAGAAAGGGGGACAGACATGACATCTTTCTACAGGAGCATCTTGTCACTCGTGGAGCTTATTTGCCTGGTTGCAATCGTAATATTGCTTACAAAGGTTCCCATCGAGGCGCAGATCCTGCCTCCTGATGTGGGGCTCGTGATCCAATTATCTGGCGATGCCACTTACTGGAACGAAGGCTATCAGAAGACGTCGGAGAAGGCACAGGCCTTCATGCAGGTACGCCAAGGGGACCATTTTAAAGTAGCGGCTGGGGCCATGGTACAATTGGTCTATTTTCAGAACGGTCGGAAGGAGACATGGAAAGGCCCGGCTGCTTTTGTAGTGGGCGACGCACAGAGTCGAGCTGAAGGCGAAAAGGGGCTCCAGGCTCAGCCAGAGGTGATAATCCTGCCAGCCGGAGCCTCGCAAGGAATGCATCGCTTCCCGGTCTTGCTGCGCCGGGCAGGGCTCAGTCGTTCGGGGGGCATGCAGATACGCGGTGTGGGTGGAGGTTCTCTGAAAGCTACTGCGCCCAGTGAAGAAGAACGAACCGAAATCGCTAGGGCTAAAGAGACTTACCAACGTTTGCGGAAACAGACCGGAGTGGACGACATCACACCCGAGTTGAACCTCCTGGGGGTATTGGCGGATTACGACCAGTTTGAAGAGATGGAAAAGGTCATCCAGGATACACTGAAGATACAGCCTAGCAACGAAGTCCTAAAAGAACTGGCAGAGTGGGTGCGGGCCCAGAGATTGAAGCCTACGCCAAGAAAATAAGCTGAGGTCGGGAGATGAAATATCTGCAAAATAGATTATTATTTAATGGATGGTGAAAATGCTTATTTTCGAGAGAACCGAATCTTTCCGGTCTCAATCCTTTCGAGAAGATATTCTGGGGTAATCATCACCTTCATCTTTCCTTCCCACGGCACCCCTTGCTTCAAGTTGTGTTTACAGGAGAGGCAGTCCGTCAGCAAAATATCTGCCTTTATATCCTCCGCTTCTTTCACTCTTCTTTTTGCGATGTCTCTTGAGAATTTTGGGTAAAATCCCCTTATCCCTCCTCCTGCTCCGCAACAGAGAGATTCCTGATGATGATGTTCCATTTCCACCCATTTGCTTCCAAGGTCCTTCAACAGTTCTCTTGCTCCATCGAAGGACCCAAGCCCCCTTCCTAAGTGGCAAGGGTCATGATAAGTCAGCGTTACTGGATCGTTTTCTGAGGAAGTGAATGAGAAATTCTTACGGAGATAGGAAAGAAGGCTTTCAAAGACAAGACCGGTTGGATGTTCCTCATCATATTCTAAAAAGGTTTTGAGACAGGTGGGGCAGAGGAAGAGAACCTCTTGACCTCCAGCCTCTTTCATTTTCTCTATATTCTGCCGGATGCGCTCCGGGTTGGGCGTCGACCCCGTCTCCCCTTTCACCGCTTCACAACAAACCTCATCGATCAAAGTGAAATCAATCCCCAACCGATTTAGGAGTTCAATCACATGACCAGCGGTTTCACTCTCCGTGCTCATTCCCACACAGCCGATGTAGAGGATGACAGGGGATGATTTCTGTGGGGAAGAAAATTTGGTACGAGCCATTTCTCCATAGGGCGTTCCGTACCGATCAATTGTATTTTGTAACTGGGTGACTTCATCGAGTTGACTGGAAATTTCTGGCGATTCTAAACTCCACCTTCTCAGGTCCTTGAGCCTTTTCCCGGCATCAATCCCAACAGGGCACACCTCTCCGCAAAGCCCGCAGGTGGTGCAAAGAAAGAGACCATCCTTGATCCCTTCTCTCAGCCCTTTCTGGAGGCAGGAGAGGGCTACCCCTCTTCCACCCAGCATTCCATCCGTTCCAAAGGAGGATCCGATGGCATTGTAGGTAGGACAGTCAAGAAGACAATTTCCGCAGCCAATACAATTGAGAAGGTCAGAGAAATCTTTCAGTTCTTCTAAAATCCGTTTTCTTCCATTATCCAATAAAACGACGACCACCGATTCCGGCTCATGGACTCCGTAAAAAAGCTGCTTTTCTATATCCGAAGATTTAGACCTTCCGGCGACGATATCGATAAAGGCCGGGAAGAGGGTTCCTGTGGCCAGATAGGTTTCCAGTCGTAACATGATAAGGGTATCCTCCAAACAGGGATAAACTTTGTCGATGGAAGTAATGATGAGGTGCTTTGACCTCGTTCGAACCCGGGTCACATTGCCCTCATTGTGGAGGATTAAAATCGCCCCCTCTTGAGCAGTGATGGCATTCGCCCCCGTGATCCCCACCTTCGCCTTTTGCAGGTAAGATTCAATATCTTCCCTCACTGCCAGCATCTCATCTTCTGGAACCGGGGGGACTTCTCTTCTTAAATGTTTGGAGAGGATCTGGGCAATCTCATAGCGAGAGAGATGACACGCCGGTCCGGTATAGTGAGAGGCCCGATGGCCTGCGATCTGTGTGATCCGATCACCAATATCCGTCTCAATGACCTCGATCCCGTGCTGAATGAAATAGGGGGTGAGACCGATCTCCTTTGAGATGTTGGACTTCGATTTGACCACGAGACGTTCCTCACCGATTTCCTTCAGCAGAATCTCACAGGCCTCCGCTGAATCCTTTGCTTGAATCACCTTAAACCGATTCCTCTCCAGAGTGGAGATCGCTTTTTGGAGGAGATCCCAGTTTCCCACACATTCAGAACGAATCCGGTTCACCTGTTCCTTCATCTTCTCAAGGTCATCCATCAAGGGAAGATTTTCCTTCTGGCGATTTCGGGTCCCTTTGAATGCACGCCATTGGTTTTCCAATTCGGATTTCTTAACCTTCTTTCTCAAGGCATCGTATTGCTTCTGGATTAGTCCCACTTTTTCACTTTCCCTCAAAATCCCTCCCGGCCTCCCTTTCTTAAAGGGAGGAGCACTTATTCCCCCTTTTCTAAAGGGGGATACAGGAGGATTATAAACTCAAACTAATTTTGCACTTTTTAAATGAATAACTCAACCCCCGATGAGGTCTTCCATTGGAAAATACTCGCCGGTTAGGTATAATGTCTAATCGATGAAAGAGACCATCTGTCTTGTCAGTCTGGGGTGTCCAAAAAACTTAGTTGATTCCGAAGTGATCCTCGGCCTCCTTTCAAAACATGGGTATCTCCTCACCACGGATCCTTCGAAGGCTGAAATCCTCATTGTCAACACCTGCTCCTTTATCCAGGACGCGACAAAGGAGGCGATTGAGACCATTCTTCACCTCACCCGATATAAAAAGGAAGGACGTTGCCGTCTTCTGATTGTCTCAGGGTGTCTTCCACAGCGTTACGGGAAAATTCTGGAAAAGGAATTACCTGAGGTGGACCTCTTCGTGGGCACTGGATCCTTTCAAAACTTTCCCCAGATCCTGTCACAGAAAAGGAAGAGAAAGAGCTATCTCTCCAGCCCTGTTTTTCTCTACGATGAAAAGACGCCCCGGGTCCTCTCCACCCTTCCTTCCACCGCCTATCTTAAGATTGCAGAGGGTTGCTCCAATTCCTGCACCTTCTGCACGGTACCGAAGATCAGGGGTCCCTGCCGAAGCAGAAGGATACGATCCGTTCTCCAAGAGGCCAAAAGGCTTGCAGATCAAGGGGTCCAGGAACTCATCCTGATCGCTCAAGATACCACTGCCTATGGAAAAGATATCCGTGATGGAACCAATTTAGAAACACTCCTGAAGGGGCTGGTCAGAGTGGATGGGGTCCGTTGGATTCGAATTCTGTATTCTTATCCCAAGGCACACTATTTCACCGAGGGACTTCTTGAGCTCATCGCCCGCGAGAAGAAGATCTGCCCTTATTTCGATCTCCCCATTCAACACATCGATGATAAAATCCTTAAGCAAATGGGACGAAAATCGAAAGGGCAAGAGATTCGAAGCCTTATTCAAAAGATAAAAACCTTCCTCCCCGGGGTGAGCCTTAGAACTTCTCTTATTGTTGGTTTCCCAGGGGAAAAAGAAAGTCAGTTCAACACCCTCTTAGAATTTGTTAAGGAAACTCAGTTTGATCATCTCGGTGCTTTCAAATATTCCCCTGAAGAAGGAACGCCTGCCTCCCGACTTCCCGATTCAGTTCCAGAAGGTGTGAAGGAAGAAAGGCTGAGAACATTGATGGAGCTCCAAAGAAGGATTTCCCTAAAAAATTATCGAAAAATGGTGGGAAAGAGGATGGAGGTCTTAGTTGAAGGATCGGATCGGGGAGGGAGTGCCTTAAGGGGGAGGCTTCAAATCCAAGCCCCCGAGATAGATGGCTGTGTCTTCCTGAAAGGGAAGGCGCAACCTGGGGATTGGGTGGAAGCCCGGATCACCCAGGCCCTTCCGTATGATCTTGTTGGAGAGATTGAAAGAATCCTCCCTTGATTCATCCTAATTTAGACAAGGGTCATCCCGTCACGCTTCCCCTCTCCCCTTGGGGGAGAGGGTGGGGTGAGCGGGGGATGACTTTTTCCCTGCCTTTTTACAAAACCCCAGACCTCAATTATTGTTAAAGAAAACCAAAATTTAGGTGTGCACTTTTAAACTGAAAATCAATTAAAAACAGTGCAGTTTTAATTTGCAAATGACAACCTGCCTTTTGTGTTGACGGATATGGGAAAATAAGTTAATTTAAATAATCTTAATGAGATAAATGCTGAATCCTACATCGATTTCTTATAAAACCAATATCTGCGGACGTGTTCGTTTGTAGACTGGATAGCCACTTCGGGGTAAATAGAAATGGATGAAGAGAATGAACTGTTCCAGCAGAGGGTCAAAAAACTGGAGGCATTGAAAAGGGAGGGGATTGATCCCTTCCCCAACAATTTCAGGGTGACCCATACCTCCAAGGATATTCAGGAGAGATTCGGTTCCAAGTCAGATGATGAACTGAAATCTATCGAAGAAACCTTCTGCATCGCTGGCAGGATCTTAGCGATCCGGGACTTTGGCAAGGCCAGCTTCATCCACGTTCAGGATCGAAAGGGAAGAATTCAGGCCTATCTCCGAAAGGATGGTGTGGGGGATAAGGCGTTCCATTTTTTTAAAACATTCGATATCGGCGACTTCATCGGATTGGAGGGTAAGGTCTTCCGAACGAAGACCCATGAGCTCACCCTCCAGATTCAGGGCTTTTGGCTTCTGGCCAAGTCACTCCGGCCGCTTCCGGAGAAGTGGCATGGTCTCACCGACATTGAATCCCGTTATCGCCACCGCTATTTAGACCTCATTGCCAATCCCAGGACCAGAGAGATCTTTTTCACTCGAATCCGAACCATTCAAAGGATCCGAGATTTTTTCAATAATCGAGATTACATTGAAGTCGAAACCCCCATGATGCATCCTATTCCTGGAGGGGCAACCGCCAAACCCTTCAAGACCTATCACAACGCTCTCGATATGGAACTTTATATGAGGGTGGCCCCGGAACTCTTCCTGAAACGATTGGTGGTCGGAGGTTTCGAAAGAATCTATGAGGTCAATCGCCAGTTCCGAAACGAAGGGATCTCCACCCAGCACAATCCTGAATTTACCATGCTCGAATTCTACCAGAGCTATGCAACCTATGAAGATATGATGGTGATGACGGAGGACCTCCTTGGCTCGTTGGTGAAAGAGTTCCATGGTGGATCCTCCCTCATCTATCAGGGCAAAGAGATCGACTTTACTCCTCCTTGGAAAAGGGTCCGTTTCAAGGACTCGCTTTTAGAAATCGGAAGGCTCGATCCTCGGATTTTGAAAGATCCTTCGAGAGCGATGGAGGTGGCGGGAGACCTTCGCCTCGAGCTGAAAAGGGGAACCTCTTACGGAAGGGTTTTGGCCGATCTCTTCAAGGAGGTGGTTGAACCCCATCTTCTTCAACCCACCTTCATCACCCACTACCCGACGGAAATTTCTCCCCTCTCCCGTCGGAATGGCGATGATCCAGGGGTGGTGGATCGATTCGAGCTTTTCATTCTTGGCCGGGAGATCGCCAATGGTTTCTCCGAGCTGAACGATCCGATCGAGCAACGGGAGCGCTTCCTCCAGCAATTAAAGGAGAAGGGAGATGAGACCGACTCTTTGCTTCGCCTTGATGAGGATTTCCTCCGTGCCCTTGAATTCGGGATGCCCCCAACGGCCGGCGAGGGAATTGGGATCGACCGCTGGATCATGCTGCTCACCGATGCACCCTCTATTCGAGATGTCATCTTCTTTCCTTTACTTCGAACGGAGAAGTGATGCCAGGGTGAGGCGTAGGTGAAAAATGTTTGTCATAAATCGAATAGCGTTAGGATCAATCGTGGTAATTACCAAATTCCAAGCACCAATAACCAAATAATGACCGAAACCTCAATGACCAAAATTCTAAAAAAAACAATACGCGTTTTGGTCATTTGAAAATTGGATAATTGGAATTTATTTGGAGTTTGGGATTTGGTTATTGGAATTTAATTGATTACGGAATGTAGATATGCCTATGGTGAAGATTAGAAAGTGGCAAAAACGGTGATACCCCATGAGATATGAATGGTTCATCGGGCTGAGATATCTAAAGGCAAAAAGGAAACAGACCTTTATCTCTATCATTACCGTCATCTCTATCGCCGGGGTCACAGTGGGCGTGATGGCGCTGATCGTAGTTCTCTCAGTGATGAGCGGTTTTGAAAAGACGTTAAAAGAAAAGATCTTAGGCACCCAGGCCCACCTCGTCCTCCTCAAGGCCAGCCAAGAAGGAATGGACCATTACGAGGAAGTGGCGAAGAAAGCCGAAGAAGTGAAGGGTGTTGTCTCGGCGGCCCCCTTCATCTTCAACCAGGTGATGCTCTCTTCGGAATCGAATGTCTCCGGTGTGGTCCTGAAGGGAATCGACCCGGATCGGGTGGGAAAAGTTACCGAATTGGCCCATAATTTGAAGGCCGGCCGTCTCCAAGACTTAAGGACCGTTCAGGAGGGAGATCTTCCAGGCATCATCCTCGGGGTCGAGTTGGCCAAACACCTTTCCGTCTCGATCAACGACACGATTCAAGTGATCTCTCCTCTGGGGACAATAACGCCGATGGGAATGATGCCTAAAATGAAGCGGTTCCGTGTGAAGGGTATTTTCCAATCCGGGATGTATGAGTATGATAATACGATGGCCTATGTCTCTCTTGAAGGTGCCCAGAGGTTCTTCAGCATGGGAGCCCATGTCACAGGAATCGAGATCAAAACCGATGACATCTATCACGTGAAGGGGATCGGTAAGGAGATTCGTCAAAGAATGGGATTCCCTTTTTGGACGAAAGACTGGATGGAGATGAACAGAAATCTCTTCGCAGCCCTTCGGCTCGAGAAGATCGCTATGTTTATCATCCTCGTCTTGATCGTTCTGGTGGCGGCCTTCAATATCATCTCCACGCTCATCATGGTGGTGATGGAGAAGCATAAGGATATCGCCATTCTGAAATCGATGGGTGCTCCTTCCAAGGGGATCTTGGAGATCTTCGTCATCGAAGGGTTGGTGATCGGTGTTGTAGGAACGGTCCTGGGGACGATCTTGGGTCTTGGCGCTGCCTTTAATTTGGAGAAGATTACTGGGTTTGTGGAGAACCTTTTTGGATTCAAAATTCTCGCGAGCGATGTCTATTATATCGATAAACTCCCTTCGCAGGTCAACCCCCTTGATGTCGGTATGATCGTGATGACGGCTATCCTCATTAGTCTCCTGGCCACCCTTTACCCATCGTGGAGGGCCTCGAAGCTCGACCCGGCTGAGGCATTGCGATATGAATAAAGAGAAGACATCCTATAAAGAAGATGCTCAACGAGCTTCCTCCCGAGGGGAATGGAAGAAGGCCCTCGAAAGTTTTCAGAAGCATTGTGCCCAGGATCCAAAGGACCTTCGATCCCAGGTGAAAATTGCCGAATGCCTGGAACGATTGGGCCAGAGGAAGGAGGCGATCCAGACGTATCGAAAGGTGGCCGAAGCTTATGCCCAGGATGGTTTTCTCCTTCAGGCCATCTCCATCAATAAAATCATTTTGAGGATCGATCCCTCCCTGAAAGATGTCAATGACTGGCTGGCACAACTCTATACAGAGAAGTACCAGGAAGCCAAACCCCTTCGACCGCTGCCCCACATCCCTCTCTTCTCTGAACTCAACGAGGAGGAGCTTCAATTATTGCTCCGAAAGCTCCAAGTCAAGAACTTTCCGAAGGAAAGTCTCATCCTTCGAGAAGGAGAGGTGGGAGACTCCCTGATGGTGATCAGTCGAGGAGAGGTGTCCATCTCCAAACAAATCTCAGGAGGGAAAGAGGTATGGATTCGTAATCTCGGAGAAGGAGATTTTTTGGGAGAGTTCGGTTTCTTCACCGATCAAAAAAGGCATGCCAGCGTCAAGGCCGTGACCGAATGCGAGATTTTGGAAATCACCCGAAATGAACTCGATGAGATGACCAAGACCCATCCCCGTGTAAAGGAGGTGCTCCAAAACCTTTTTAAACAACGGGTCTTAGACCTCTTCCTCGCCCTCTCCCCCTTGTTCTCCTCACTCACCCCCACGGAAAGAGGAGAAATCTTCAAACGGTTCCGTGTCCGGAAGGTCCCCGAAGAAACCCTCCTCTTCAAAGGAGGAGACCCTCCTGACTCCATGTATCTGATCAAGAACGGAGAGGTGGAGATCTTTACTCAAAACCGTCAGGGACAAAGGGTCGTTCTGGCAACTTTCAAGAGTGGAAATTTTTTTGGCGAGATCGGACCTCTTTTCAACAAGCCCCGAATGGCTTCTTCTAAAACGACCAAGCCTTCGGAGTTACTTGAGTTGACCAAAGAAGACTTGGAAGCATGTCTTCTCCAGTTTCCGAAACTGCGATCGACACTAAAAGAGACCTCTCTGAAGCGCCTTTCCCGGACAAAAGATATCCTCTCTCAGGCGGGGGTTGAAAAGGCCAAGGAGGGCATGGTGTGAAGGAATTGATCCAAGTTCAACATCTCTTCAAATCCTTTGGAAATGGAAGCAAACGAGTGGAGGTCCTCAAGGGAATCGATCTCACTTTCTTACAGGGCGAAAGGATAGCGATTGTGGGTGCATCTGGCGTTGGAAAGACCACCCTTCTTCACATCCTGGGCACCCTCGATCGACCGACCGCCGGGAAGGTCCTCTATCAGGGGGAAGACGCCTTTGCTCTGAATGAAAGGGATCTTGCGATTTTTCGAAATCGCGAGATGGGCTTCGTCTTTCAATTTCATCATCTTCTCCCCGAATTCAATGCATTGGAAAATACGATGATGCCCTGTCTCATCCAAGGCATCCCAAACAACGAGGCGACGCTTCGGGCAGAGTCCATCCTCACCTTAGTCGGTCTAAAAGATCGCCTTTCCCATAAACCGGGTGAACTCTCCGGTGGAGAACAACAACGGGTGGCAGTGGCAAGGGCGTTAGTTTTGGAACCGAAAGTCCTGCTGGCCGACGAACCCACCGGGAACTTGGATACCAAGACGGGAGAGGCGGTCTTCGATCTTCTCCAAGAACTTAACCAGATCAAGGGTGTCACCCTCATTGTCGTCACGCACAATCTGAAATTGGCTGGCCGACTGTCCCGCCAGATTCAGCTCATCGATGGAAAAGCTCTGGAATAAACAATATTCTATTTACAAAACGAGAGAGATTTGATATGAAAGCAAGAATTTTAAGATGTGATTCCATCCCATCCCAAATCGGAACGGATGATCAAAGGGTGTGTTCTACAAAATGATTAGAAGGAGCCAAAATATGGCCATCAGGCGAATGTGGCTTGTCCTCCTCATTCTGCTGCTCTTTATAGGAATCTGTGCTGGAGCCGAGGAGGTCGTTTACAAAATCACCCTCCTTGGAAATGTGAAGGTTGAAGAAGGAGTCATTCGGGGAGCGATAAAGTCCCGAGAGAAAGGACCGTTTTCTGCTGAACAGGTCCGTGAGGACTTACGATCCATCTTCGGCCTGGGTTACTTCTCCGATGTCCAAGTCGATATCAAATCGACCCCGCAGGGCAAAGAGATCATCTTTATTGTGGTGGAAAAGCCTTCGATCAAAGAGGTGTTGGTCACCGGAAATCAAAAGGTGAAGCTGGAGGATATCAAGGAGAAGATGACACTCACACCCCGCTCCATCCTCAACCTCGAAAAGGTGAAGGAGAATTCAGAGCAGATTCGGAGACTTTATTTTTCAAAAGGTTATTACGGAGTCAAGGTGGAACACAAGGTCGACTTCTTGGAGACCAATGAGGCTGTGGTCACCTTTACAATCGCAGAGGGTCCAAAGGGGCATATCAAAAAAATCATCTTCAAAGGGAATCAGAAGATTAAATCTTCACAGTTAAAGAAGATAACCATGACGAAACAGAGGAATATCTTCTCCATCGTTACCGGAAAGGGCATTCTCGATGAAGACATCCTTAAGAATGACCTCCAACTCCTAACCGCCTACTATTTCGATCAGGGTTATCTCGATGCAAAGGTCTCAGAACCCAAGATCGATCTTCATGATCCGAAACGGATTCGAATCGAGATTGAAATTGAGGAAGGACCTCGATACCATTTAGGGGATATCGACTTCAAAGGGGACATCCTCACCACCAAAGAGGACCTCTTCAAGACAATCAAGATTAAGCGGAACGATTTCTACAGCACCTCGGCGGTCCGAAAGGACGTCAATGCCATCACCGAAAAGTTTGCCAATCAAGGTTATGCCAATGTGGAGGTCTCCCCGGAAACCTCCGTCGATGCCAAGAATCTCTTAGTCCACCTCATCTTCGAGATTGAAAAGAAGAAGCGTGTCTCCTTTGAAAAGATTCAGATTGTCGGAAATACGAAGACCCGTGACAAGGTGATCCGCCGGGAGCTCCAGGTGGCCGAAGGAGAACTTTACAGCGCCACTGCGTTGAATAAGAGTCGCTCCAGACTAAAAAGGACAGGGTTCTTCAAGGAAGTGGACTTCCCCACCAGTCGAGGGAGCACTGACGAAAAAATCAACCTCGATATCAAGGTGGAAGAGGCTCCAACAGGTGCCCTCAGTTTCGGAGTAGGGTATAGTTCAATAGATAAAGTGGTGGGGACTGCATCCATCTCAGATCGGAACCTCTTCGGTTTGGGTTACTATGGACTCCTGAAGTTCATGTTGGGGTTCCGGACCAGAGATTTCAAGCTCAGTTTTACCGATCCCTACTTCTTGGGATATCCCTATGCTGCAGGCTTCGATCTCTATAACGAACGCCGGGAGTTCGACACCTATGCCTATAAGATTAGTGGAGGAGATATCCGTTTTGGAAGGGAACTGACTGAAAAGATCCGTGCCGATGCGATGTACAAACTGGAGAATATCAGTGTTTTTAATCTGAGTAGAAATGCCTCTCGATTTGTTGAGGAGCAGGAGGGGAAAGCGACAACCAGTGCCTTATCACTCGCTCTTTCCATGGATACCCGTGACGATTACTTTGTTCCTACTCGAGGAGCTCGACATAGCCTTACCATTCAGGATGCGGGAGGAATCTTAGGGGGTGACAACTACTTTGTGAAGGTGATGGGAGAGACCAGCTGGTTCTTCCCCTTGCCTTTGAACACGGTGCTTAACCTTCGTGGAAAAGTTGGAATCGCCAAACCCTATGGGGGGAGGAAAATACCTATCTATGAAAAATTCTTTGTAGGAGGGCTATATACCTTAAGAGGTTTCGAATACGGCATGGCCGGACCCGTCGATGAAAACAAAGAGCCCCTCGGCGCAGATAAGATGTGGACCTTCAACTCGGAACTGATCTTTCCTATTTCCCGTGAGATTGGGCTGAGGGGGGCTCTGTTCTGGGATATTGGGAGGGGCTTTGATAACCTGAGTGACATCACCCCATTGAAAACAGGGGTGGGGGTTGGAATCCGATGGCTCTCTCCATTCGGTCCTATCCATATCGATCTCGGGTTCAATCCCATTCCCAAAGCGGGGGAGAAAGGGAGAGTGTTCGACTTCACAGCAGGGACCGTTTATTAAAGCCTTTGGGCCGGTCTATTCTACCTGGTCCATTCTGTTGATCGGAGGATAGCAAAAAGGTAAAGGTCGTGATGAATCATTTTTGTAGAGAGGAGAAATGACGATGCATGGAAAAAGACTTGGGATGGTCATCGGAATCATCATCTTGGTAGGATGGCTCGGAGCGGTGTTTGCCGCAGATTTAAAGGTTGGTTGTGTCGATATCCAAAGGGCAGTCAATGAATGTAACGCAGGAAAGGAGGCCAAGAAGGCGATCACCAAGGAGGTGGAAAAATTTCAGCGTCTCATCGCGGATAAACAGAAAGAGCTTCAAACGATGAAAGAATCTCTGGATAAACAGAGCCCGATGCTGAACCCGGAAGCCAGAGCAACCAAGGAGAAAGAATATCAAAGCAAGCTCCGGGAATTCCAGAGGTGGGGGGAAGATAACCAAAACGAAATCAATCAGAAACGGGTAGAGATGGAGCGAAACATCGCCATGGGTCTCCAAAAAGTGATTCAAAAGGTAGGGGCGGATGAGGGCTATACCTTCATCTTGGAGAAGAACGAGACTATTGTCCTTTTCGCCTCCAAGGCCATCGATATCACAGACCGGGTCATTAAAGCCTTTGATGCCCAGAAGAGATAGGAAGAATAAATGTCAAATGTCAAACCGCGAATTTCAAATGAAACTAAAAATCTAAAGAATTAAGTTTTGAAATTAGTCATTTGTCATTCCTTTGACATTCGAAATTTGGCATTTGGATTTAAAAAATTGCCACCACCATTTGAGATACCAAAAATAGGATAAGGGGATGAAAAAGAAACTTCGGGAGTTGGCGGAGTGGGTTGGAGGAAGGGTCGTCGGAGATCAAGAGGTGGAAATCTTTGGCGTCGCGGCGATCGAAGAGGCCCGAGCCGGGGAGATCACTTTCATCGCCAACCCTAAGTATCTTCCGAAGCTTGCCGAAACCAATGCCTCGGCCGTCATCGTCTCGACGGAGATCCCTCAGGCCAACAAACCCCTTCTCTGTGTAGCAAACCCTCAGCTGGCCTTTACAAAAATCCTCAGCCTCTTTTTTCAAAAAACTTACCAACCGAAGGGGATCGATCCCAATACCTGGATTAGCCCCACTGCCCAGTTGGGCAAAGAGATGACCATCTATCCCTTTGTCTCTATCGGAGACCGTTGCCAGATAGGGGATCGGGTCACCCTTTATCCTGGGGTCTGTGTGGGAGAAGATTCCTCCATTGATGAAGAATCGATCCTTTATCCCAATGTCTCCATCTATCCAGGGACAGTGATCGGGAAACGGGTGATCCTTCACAGTGGTGTGGTGGTGGGAAGCGATGGATTCGGATATGTGAAGGACGGAAGGAAGAATGTGAAGATCCTTCAAGTGGGAGGTGTTCAAATTGAGGATGATGTTGAGATCGGTGCCAACACCACGATCGATCGCGCCACACTGGGCAAGACGATTATCCGAAGAGGGGTCAAGATCGATAACCTCGTTCAGGTCGCTCATAATGTCGTGATCGGCGAGGATTCGATCATTGTCGCCCAGGTGGGGATTGCAGGGTCGACAAAGATCGGAAGCAATGTCACACTGGCCGGACAGGTAGGATTGCTGGACCACATCGAAATTGGAGATAATGTCATGGTGGGCGCTCAATCCGGAGTGCGTCATGACCTGGCCGCAAATAGCATCTACACAGGAAGTCCTGCGATGCCCCACCGGGAGTTCCTCCGGGTGATCAATGTCTATCAGAAATTACCGGAGATGAGGAAAACCCTCATCGACATCGAGAAGCGTTTAAAGAAAATTGAAGAAAGCATCTCTTTGAAGGGGAAGGAGAAGTAGATGATTGAGATCAAAGAGATCATGAACACATTGCCGCATGCCTACCCTTTCTTATTGGTAGATCGGATTATTGAGCTGGAGCCTGGAAAGCGGATCGTTGGGATCAAAAATGTGACCTACAACGAGCCATTTTTCCCAGGCCATTTTCCTGGCCGGCCCATCATGCCGGGTGTACTCATTGTGGAAGCAATGGCCCAGACCGCCGGAATGCTCGCTTTCAACTCAATGCCCAAAGAGGATCAGAAGAAACCGGTCTACTTTCTGGGGATGGACAATGTCCGGTTCAGAAAGCCAGTCATCCCAGGAGATCAACTCCGTCTCGAATTGGAGATTACCCGGCATCGCCAATCGATATGGGGTTTTAAGGGAAAGGCCTTCGTCGATGGGAAATTGGTCGCCGAGGCAGACCTGCTGGCCATGTTAGGAGAAGAAGAATGATCCATCCCACGGTTATCATCGATCCAAAGGCCGAAATCGAAGAGGGGGTCGAAGTTGGCCCATATTCCGTGATCGAAAAGGGTGTCTTCATTGGAGAGGGAACGAAGATCGGGCCCCATGTGGTCATCAGAGAAGGAACTCACATTGGGAAACGATGTCAGATCTTTCAATTTGCCTCCATTGGGGAAGCCCCCCAAGCATTTTTTTATAGAGGAGAGAAGACCTCCCTCTTTATCGGCGATCAGAATATCATCCGGGAGTTTGTCACCCTTCATCGAGGCACGATCAAGGGAGGTGGGAAGACCGTCATAGGGAATGGCAATTTCTTTATGGCTTACTCCCATGTCGCACATGACTGTCAAATCGGAAATCAGGTCGTCCTGTCCAACGGAGCTACTTTAGCTGGACATATTTTGATCGAAGATGACGCCATCATCGGTGGACTCGCTGCCATCCACCAATTTTGTCAAGTAGGCACTCATGCTCTTATCAGCGGCCTCACTGGAGTTTCTTTAGACATCCCTCCCTACATGTTGGCTTCCGGAAGCCGAGCCAAACTCTTCGGGCTCAACACGGTTGGCCTCAAACGAGCCCATTTTTCAGAAGAGACCATGAAGGCATTGAAGAAGGCCTATCGCATCATTTTTCGCTCCGGTTTGACATTGGAGAAAGCGATGAAGAAGGTTGGAGAGGATGAGATCTCTCAAAGGCCGGAGGTCCAGCATCTCCTCCAATTCATCCGGCATTCGAAGAGAGGGATCAGTCGGTAAATGGAGAGGATGAAGGTAGGTGTGGTTGGTGTCGGTTACTTTGGCCGATTCCATGCAGAAAAGTATGCCAAAATGGATGGGGTGGAATTGGTCGGTGTGGCGGATGTCGACCGATCTCGTTCCAGGGAAATCGCCAAAAAATATCAGACCCAATCCTTCTTCCATCATGCTGATCTTTTCGATAGAGTTCAAGCGGTCAGCATTGCAGTCCCAACACCCCTTCACTATTCCATCGCAAAAGATTTCCTCCTGCAAGGAATCGATGTCCTTATAGAAAAGCCCATTTCCAACACCCTTGAAGAGGCTGATGAACTGATCGGATTGGCAGCATCGAAGGGTTCGATCTTGCAGGTGGGCCATCTGGAACGATTCAACGGAGCCCTCTTCGCATTAGAGGGGATTGTTCAAAATCCTTTTTTCATTGAATCCCATCGAATGAGCCCATTTTTAGGAAGGGCAACCGATGTGAATGTTGTCTTAGATTTGATGGTCCATGATATCGATATTATCTTAAGCTTGGTAAACTCACAGGTAAAACAGTCCCAAGCTGTCGGCATTCCCGTCCTCACCCACCATTTAGACATCGCCAATGCGAGGATCGAGTTCGAAAACGGGTGCTCAGCAAATTTGACGGTAAGCCGGGTCTCCAAGGAGAAGATTCGGAGAACCCGAATCTTTCAGCCCAATGGAACCGTCTCCATCGATTACCTCTCTCAAAAGGTCTCTTTCTCTAAAAAAGTGATCTATCCAGGAAGGGAAGAGATTCCTGAAATTGTAACAAAAGAGATTCCGGTCAAGAAGGCCGATCTTCTGGAGAATGAGATTCGCTCCTTTCTTCAGAGTGTGAGGGATCGGAAAAATCCTCGAGTCTCTGGATGGGATGGAAAGCGTGCATTGGAGGTGGCACTTCAGATCATCCAGAAAATTGATGAATTCAATGAAAAAAGGAAATAGTGGGACGATAGAGGGGATGAAATCGAAGAGAATCTTCCTGGTTGCTGGAGAGGTTTCTGGAGACCTTCACGGCGCCCACCTGATGGAAGCCATCCAACGCATCGATCCAGAGGTCCAGTTTTTTGGTGTGGGGGGAAAGGCTTTGGAGGAGAAAGGGATGAAGCTCCTCTATCACTCTCACTCCCTTTCCGTCGTAGGGATTACAGAAGTCCTCCTCAAACTTGGATCTATCCTAAAGGTCCTCCAAGGATTGAAGAATTTCCTTGATCGGGAAAGACCGGACCTCATCATCCTGATCGACTTTCCTGACTTCAACCTCCGATTGGCTAAAATTGCCCATAGAAGGGGTATTCCAGTCCTTTACTATATCAGTCCTCAGGTATGGGCGTGGAGGCCTAAAAGGGTTAAGTTGATCGCTCGATGGGTGAAGAAAATGATCGTCCTCTTCGCTTTCGAGGTTCCCATCTATGAAGCGGCAGGTGTGGATGTGGAATGGGTTGGTCATCCCCTACTCGATATGGTGAAGCCGAACTTCTCCAAAGAGGTGGCATTCCAACGATTCGGTCTCGATCCCAAATGTAGGATCATCGGCTTGCTCCCCGGAAGCCGAATGCATGAGGTGAAGAGGCTTCTCCCTCCCCTTCTGGCCTCGGCTCATCTCCTTCAAAGGGAGATTCCAGATCTTCAGTTCATCATCCCTCTCGCCCCTGGGATCCCCAAAACGACCTTATCACCCTTGATGAAGAATATTTCTGTACCAGTGAAGACAGTCGAGGGTTGGACTTATGATGTGATGAATATCTCTGAACTTTTAATCACTGCTTCAGGAACAGCGACCCTTGAGGGGGCAATTCTCGGAAAGCCAATGGTTATCATTTATAAAGTTTCGTTTCTCTCTTACTGGATCGGCAGGTTATTAATCCGGTTGGACCATATTGGGCTGGTCAATTTGGTGGCGGGAGAAGAGGTTTCTCCAGAACTGATCCAGAAGGATGCCAATCCACAAAGGATTGTTGAGGAAGCCATTCGTATCTTAAGAGATCCAATCCTCTGCCGACGAATGACCGACTCGATGGCAAAGGTCTGTCAGAGCCTTGGAGAACCTGGAGCGGCCCATCGAGCTGCCCGCATTGTCACCTCCATGCTCCGGGCAGCGGAGGCATAAAATGAACCTCTATCGCAGGCTTCTCGAGCTGGTCAAACCGTATTGGACGAAGTTAGCATTCGCCATGGTCTGTATGGTTTTTGTCTCCTTCTTGACCGCGGCACAGGCATTTCTTGTTAAACCTGCCCTTGACGGTGTTTTTCTCAAGACGGAGCAGATCCCGCAATCTGTGAAGAATATCATTATACAACTCCATCTGGACGGTCTCCTCCTCAAGAAGGGTATGGAGATGCTTCTGATACTCCCCATTGTCATCATCCTTCTCTTTCTTTTCAAAGGAATTTTCGAATACGGCCAAGCTTACCTCATGAATTATGTTGGCCTGAGGATTGTGGCCGATATCAGGGAGAAACTCTACAACCATCTTCAGATCCTCTCCCTTTCCTTCTTTACCAAAACTCCCACCGGTATCCTCATCTCCCGGATCACGAACGATGTCAACCTCATTCAGGGATCGGTCTCCAATGCCATCACCGGCCTTCTGAAAGATGTTTTCACCGTCCTCGGACTGATTGCCGTCGTCTTTTACCGAGACTGGAAACTGGGGATCATCGCTCTCCTGATCTTTCCATTATCCATCATTCCCATCAAGGAATTTGGAAAGAGGCTTCGAAAATTCAGTCGGAAGAGTCAACAGCGAATGGGCTCCATCACTACCTTCCTTCACGAAACCATCGCTGGAAATCGGATCGTCAAGGCCTTCAATATGGAAGAGTACGAAAAGCGCCGATTTGCAGAAGAGAACAATCGATTCTTCAAAATCGTCCTCAAACGGGTAAAGATCCGGGCATTCTCTCATCCCCTGATGGAATTATTGGGAGGAATCGCAGTGGCCATCATCATCTGGGTGGGTGGCTATAGGGTCATCCGGGGAGAGTTAACACCGGGGGCCTTCTTCTCATTCATGACCGCTCTTTTCATGCTCTATGCTCCGATCCGGGATTTGAACAAGGTCAACCTCGAGGTCCAGGAAGGCTTGGCTGCAGCCATACGAGTCTTTGAGCTCCTCGATACAGCTCCGGAGATCGAGGATGAAGAAGGAGCCATTCCTCTTCCTCCCGTCTCAGAAGTAGTTCAGTTTCAAAATGTCTCCTTCAAATATGATGAGGAGATCGTGCTCAAGGACATTGCCCTTTATGTAAAGGTAGGAGAAGTGATCGCCTTGGTGGGAATGAGCGGGGCAGGCAAAACTTCCCTCGTCAATCTCTTGCCCCGGTTCTACGATGTGAACAAAGGTCAGATCCTCATCGACGGTCACGACATTCGAAAGGTCACGATCAAATCCCTGAGGGATCAGATGGCTCTGGTGACTCAACAGACGATTCTCTTCAATGATACGGCTCGAAATAATATTGCCTATGGCAGTCTGAAATGCTCTGATCAGGAGATTATCGAAGCAGCAAAAGCAGCCAATGCCCACGATTTCATCCAGAGGCTTCCTCAGGGATACGAGACCATCATCGGTGAACAGGGAGTTAAGCTTTCCGGCGGAGAACGTCAGCGCCTCTCTATTGCGAGAGCTCTTTTAAAGAATGCACCGATTCTGATATTAGACGAAGCGACCTCCTCTCTTGATTCCGATTCTGAGACTGAGGTCCAAAAGGCTCTGGAAGAGTTGATGAGAGGGAGAACGGTCTTCGTTATTGCCCATCGGCTTTCAACGATCCGAAATGCTCATCGAATCATTGTTCTCTCTGACGGTCAGATTGTTGAGGAAGGGACTCATGAGGAATTGATCGCACGCGGTGGTGAATATCGACGACTCTACGATCTTCAGTTCAAAGATGATGGAGTGAGAGTTTGGAAGGCAGACAAGGTAAAGAAGGTCTACTAATGAAACGTAAAATTAATGCCAAATGGCAAAATCCAAATGTCAAACAAAATCCTAAGTTCAAATGTCAAAAATTAAAAGAAAAGGAAGAAAGTTTGAGCTTTGAATTTTGACATTGATTTGAACTTTGGCATTTGACATTTGAAATTACCTTTTCACCTAAAATGTTCCTTAAAACTTTAAAAAAGAAAATGGTCTCCTGGTGGGGTCCTTGGTTAGCCTACTGGGTCATCAAGATCTTGGGCCGAACCATGCGGTTCGAAGAGATCAATCCAGAGATCCCCCGATCTTTTTGGGAGAAGGGGATCTCTGCCATTGGGGCCTTCTGGCATGGAAGGCTTCTCATGATGCCACTCGCTTATAAAGGGAAGAAATTGAGTTTTCTCGTCTCCCCTCATCGTGATGGCCAGGTGGTGGGTAAGGCTCTCGAACGGTTCGGCTTCCGTCCCATCTTGGGCTCCACAAGTCGGAAAGGTTTTTCAGCGTTTAAAAAAATGGTCAAGGCTAATCAAAATGGATTCGATATTGCCCTCACCCCCGATGGACCGAGGGGACCTCGCTATCAGGTTCAAATCGGTGTGATTGAGTTGGCCAAACTGACGAGGAGACCCATTGTCCCATGCACTTTCAGTACTTCGAAAAGAAAGATTTTTAAAACCTGGGACCATTTCCTCCTCCCCTATCCTTTCTCAAAGGGGGTCTTTATCTGGGGGGAACCTATCTATGTCGATCCCAACGGGGACCGAGCCCATCTTGAGGAGAGGAGAACCCTCTTAGAGACGCGTCTCAATGAGTTGACTGAAAGGGCAGACCACTATTTTGACTCAAAATAATTTCTCCAAAGGCTCGATCGTCTATGTACGTCCTTGCCGCAGGCTAGGCGGGGGAAAGGCAAGATTTTCTCTTTGTAAGGCTGTTCAACAACAAAATTCCAGACCACTTATTCTTAGAAGATCTCACCTTGATATAAACTCTGTAGAAATTTGGAAACCGGCAAGACATCAATGCCTTCGAAGTGATATGCACGCGGACCGGTATAGACGGCAACCAAACGATCAACCTTGATGCCCGCCTGACTACCAAGATTCCTGAGGCCGGATTCCCAGCCCCGATTCCACTTTTCCCCCCTTTTTACTTCGATGGCTACAAGATGGGGCGGAGCGCCGGCCTGCCGCTTACGGGTTTCGATGACGAAATCGATCTCCACCCCAAAGGCAGTCCGGTAGTAAGCCAGAGGGCGCTTTTTGCCACTGATCTCATTGTACACGCGCAATTCATGAAAGATTAAAGTCTCCAGCGCCGTTCCCTGCCAGAGCCGATCTGTGGGATCGCGGATGAGACCGGCAGCACCCCGTGCAACCCCCGGGTCAAACCAGTAGAATTTTGGATGGGCTGCTTCACGTACCTTGAGCCCCGGCCGCCAGGCTGGCAAAAAATGACCGAGGAGGGTGTCAATCAGAATCGAAAAATACGTATCCACTGTACTTCGCGGCAGAGCGGCTTCTCGGGCGATGTTCTGTCCCTGGACCAGTTGCCCGTTGAGCTGCCCGGCTACATTCAGGAAGCGCAGAAACGGAGGGACGTTCCGGACCAGTCCCTCTTCCCGGATCTCTTCCTTAAGATAGGTGCTTACATACGCTTCCAGAATGTCAGCAGCATGGGCTTGTTCACGCTGTACAAAGGGAAGGAGTCCCCAGTTTAGGGAAAACTCCAAATCAAAGGTGGCCCCCAGTTCGGCAGCAGAGAACCCTTCCATATTGAGGGTGATGGCGCGCCCCGCCAACAGGTTTGCGCCCCCTCGGCGGAGCTTTCTCGCAGATGAACCGCAAAGGGCAAATCGCCAGCGGCGCTTCTCCATGAGTCGATGGACTTCATCAAGCAAGGCGGGAATCTTCTGAATTTCGTCCAGTACGACCCAACTCCCTGAAGGCCGGTTGCCGATGAGAGCTTCGATTCGATGCGGATCGCGACTGAGTTCCAGGTAGAGCGATGTATCGAGCAGATCTATCCAAGCCGCTTCTGGCAGAACCTGTCCCAACCAGGTGCTCTTCCCTGTCCCCCGCGGTCCAAAGAGGAAAAACGGCCGGTCCGGGCCGGAAAGGAGACGGCGAAGGAGGGTTTCTTTCTCACCCATGAAATCAATCTTACATCAATTTTGTAAAAATGCAATGCATTTTTCCATCATAGATGGAAGGCACCTATCTCGAACGTTGTTAAAATCTCGTCCTTAGAGGGACCATTGGATCGAAGTTGATCACGTCAGGATCTTCCCGTCTCACCCCTGAAACGCGGAGCCGGACGGCTAAAAGCCGTGGTTTTCTGCAAAGCAGGGTAATTCCTGGCGGCTCGCAAGAGCTCTGATTCGATCAATCCCGGGATATATCTCATTGTGAGAAATTTAAACCATCACCTTAAAATTATCAAATCCTGTTTGCCTTGTTGTCTGCATCTAAACTTCAAAAGTGCATACCCAAATTCCTCGGTAACGGCTATGACAGGTCATCAGCAATGACAATGCAAATCAGACGATGAAGATCAATCAATTCCCCTCGCCCGCTGGCGGGAGAGGGTTGGGGTGAGGGTGGAGTCTAAATATAACCCACTCACCTTCATCCGCATTTTTCGGGATTAGGCATCAGGCTCTTCCCAAATAAGGTCCAAAGAAGACTTGGATTTAGCGGAGAGGATAAGAAAGTTATGAGAAGCCGTTCATTAAATTGCAACATTGCAAGCCCCACAGCCTTAGCCTGACGACCCTCCCCGGGTCAGTCTTCCCAGAAAAATCCTGCTGTGTAAGCGCCAACGGTTAGTACTGCTGCATCATCAATATCAGCCCAGAACAAACCGTCATCCTCTTCTTGCCTTCGACGAATCTGCTTTGCCGCATGATCCCGCTCATCTTCTGTCTGATAAGGTCCTTGAACGGATGGTTCTACATCACCTTCAACTGCCAGTAGATAGCGAGTCTTTTTCATTTTCGAATTCCTCCCTTACTTTTTTGAAAAAGTGCCTTTTTACAATCTCATCGGTTGGTTGGTAGCAATCATGATGTTGTTATCTGATAGTGTCCTCTTGATCGGTCTGAAGGAACCTCCGGCAACAAACATGGCTCTTCGCACATTTATAATCATATGGTCTCGAATCTTGTGGATGAACTCTTGCGGTCACCAGGGACCGGAAAATTGTATTTCGAAGTAGACTCTTCTTCCCCCGTTCAAGGAGGCTGATATAAGTACGATGGTAGCCGCTCTCAAAACCAAGGTCCTCCTGGGAGAGAGAATGTTCATTCCTGATTTCTCTGAGAACCTTACCAAATGCCTTTTCGGGCGTCATAACTATTTCTCCTTTGAGGTGGGAATAGGACATATGTTCTGCCATTGTAGACTAAAAATCTACAGACTATAGTATTCATTAACTTCTGGAAAGGAGAAGAAAGGAGACCACAATGCAATCGGGCGGTGGTTTAGGAATCAAGAAAAAGAAGGATCGGGAAACCTTTCTAAAAGGGATTGTTGGGAGAATTATCTATGGAACGGAGGGTCTGTTTGTTCCTTAAGCCTTGGGACTGCCGAATCCTATACGAAAGTCGGTACGACTCGTTCCCGAGACGGTGAGCAGAAGGAAAGAACGGAGTGGCACAACGTTGTTTTCTTCGGGAAGCTGGCAGAGACCGCCGGAAAGTACCTCTTCAAAGGATCGAACGTCTATGTGGAGGGTAGCCTCAAGACGGAGAAATGAGAGGACAAGGAAGGCAACCGGAAGCAGGTGACAAAAGTCCTTGGATCGAAGCTGATTATGTTAGGCCCAAGGAAAGGTAAAAAAGACGAAGATGCTGAATCTGGTCCGGACGACGTACCAGAAACCGGAAATGGCCCGCTTCCGTCTGCTCGAAGTAGCCAACTTGGATTTTAACAGCCTGATGGGGAAGGTAGGAGGTTGGAAGGCTCCTTCCAGAGAAGGGTTTGACAGGTAATCAGCAATATTATACGCCAAAATATGATAAAATATGATATAATGAAGACATTTTGGGAGGTATCGTTATGAAAACCGAAGAATTAAAGATTAAATATCCCAGTGGATTTGAACACGCTGTCCATATGACAAAAGAGGAAATAGAACAGCACATTCGTTTGATGGCCGCACTTAAGATGTTTGAATTAGGCAAAATTTCCTCCGGTAAGGCTGCGGAACTGGCTGGAATGTCAAGAACTGAATTTCTTGAAGCCTGCGGTCGCTACCGTGTCAGTATTTTCAATTACCCTGATGACGAGGCTGAGACAGAAATCAAGAAGGACCTTGAGACAATTTAAAGACCGTTAACTCTCGGTACAACGAGTTTAGTAGACTAAGGATATCCCCTGAGACCTTATTCGGACTTTCATGACTTCGATGGTTTGATGGCCTATCTACTATACAATACCCTTATTACTATTTTCCTTATTTTCGCTGCGCCTTATTTCCTGTTCAGAGCCCTTATCGACGGGCGGTTTCGAAGGGAGTTGATTCAGCGGATGGGATTTCTGCCAACTTTTTCCCTCAAAAAGCCGATCTGGCTCCATGCCGCATCCGTCGGTGAGGTCTTCTGCTCCATCCCTCTTCTGAAGATAATTAAAAAAGAGTTTCCACAATGTCACATCGTCCTCACTACGATGACCCGGACAGGAAATCAGGCTGCCAAAATTTACATTCCCGAGGCCGATGCCGTCCTTTTCTTCCCCGTGGACCATCCCTTCACCCTCCAAAGAGCGATTGAAAGAATCCAGCCCAACCTTCTCCTCATTGCGGAGACAGAACTCTGGCCGAACCTCCTCCGTTCCTGTGGAAAGAAGGGTATCCCCATCGTCGTCTTCAACGGAAGGATTTCCGAAAAATCATTTGGAGGCTACCTCTTCTTTAAGTTCTTCTTTAAAGAATGTTTGAAACATGTCTCCCTCTTTTTAATGCAGACAGAGGAAGATCGAATGCGAATCATCGAGATAGGCGCGGTATCCAATAAGACGAGGGTAGTGGGAAATTTAAAATTCGACCAATCCATTTCCTCCCTCACCCAAGAAGCGATGGCTGAAATGGCAAAATCCCTTGGCCTCCAGGGAAAGAAAAAGATCTTCATCGCAGGGTCCACTCACCCGGGAGAAGAGGAAATCTTGCTCAGTCTTTTCAAAGATCTGAGAAAGATCGACCCCCATCTCGTCCTCATCTTAGCCCCACGCCATCTCGAACGGTTGGAGGAGGTGGAGAAGATGTTAAGGCAAGAATCCATTTCATGGATGAGGCGAACGTCGTTTCCCATGGGTCATGACCGATCCAATGAAGAGCCAAAGGAACTGCCTGAGGTCATCCTCCTCGACACCATGGGTGAATTGATGAGTCTTTACAGCCTCGGGACATTCATCTTCGTTGGTGGAAGTCTTGTCCCTGTGGGTGGCCACAACCCTCTTGAGCCTCTGCTCTTCAAAAAGTGTGTCCTCTTCGGTCCTTATATGTTTCATTTCTCAGAAATCTCCCGGAGCCTGATCAAAGCAGGTGGAGCGATCCAGGTGAGGGGAAGAGACGATCTTTTTTCCCATTTGAAGCATCTCCTTTCTGACGAAGGGACATGCAAAGAAGTAGGAGAGAGGGGCTATCAATTTCTTCAGAAGCATCGGGGGGCAACAGAAAGGATGTTTGAGGAGATTCGGCCTTATTTAAAATAATGATATCTTCAATTTGCGATTTGCGATTTTAGATTTTATTGGAAAAATTTTAATGTTAAGAATCAAGACCTTCAAACTATTTCAGATTGAGGAATGTTAGGAAGTCCAAATCGGAAATCGTAAATCTAAAATCGAAAATTGGGTTGCAGATGAACTGGCGCTTCGATCGATTCCTATATCGCAAAGAAAAACGGTTCTGGGAAAAAGTGCTGCTCTTCCCTCTCTACCTCCTCTCCCTTCCCTATGGTGGGGCGATTTGGATGAGGACCCTGTTCTATTCCCTTAGTCTCTTGAATCCCAAACGCTTTCCCTGTCCAGTGATCAGTGTGGGAAATATCACTGTGGGTGGAACTGGGAAAACACCTTTGGTGATGGCGTTGGCAAGAGGGTTGAAGGAGAGAGGAATCTCTGTGGCCATTCTGAGCAGAGGTTATAAAAGAAAGAAGGCTCCCGGACCATTAGTGAGCGATGGCCAGATCACCTTTCTCTCACCGGAGGAGTCAGGCGATGAACCTTTCTTGATGGCCAAAGCCCTCAAAGGCATTCCTATCCTTGTTGGGAAAGATCGATTCGTAAACGGTCGGACAGCCCTTCAACGATTCAGTGTTCGTGGGTTGCTATTAGACGATGGCTATCAGCATCTTCAACTCTATCGAGATTTAGACATCCTGCTCATCGATTCACACATCGGTTTTGGGGACCAGCACCTCCTTCCGAGAGGCATCCTGAGGGAACCCTTAACACATCTTCGTAGGGCCGATCTCTTCCTCCTCACCAAAGTGGAGAATTCTGAGACCTGTCAATGCCTCGAGGCAAAACTCCACCAGCTCCATCCCTCATCCCAGGTATTCCACAGCCATTATGAACCTCTCGGACTGATCGGCCCTGAGGAGGAGTGGGAGGAACTTCATTCCCTTAAGGGAAAGAGGGTTCTCGCCCTTTCCGGGATCGCCGACCCCGATTACTTCTCCTCCCTGTTGAGGAAATGTGGAATGGAGATTGTCGAGGAGGTGATCTTCCCAGACCATCACCTTTACACTACCAAAGATATGGCCGCCATCCAAGAGAAGGGTCGGGGAGTGGATTGGGTTGTCACCACGGAGAAGGATATGGTAAAATTAAAAGAATTGAAGATCGATCATCCTCCCATTCGGGCCCTTCGCATCGAAATGAGGATATGGGAGGAAGAGGAATTCTATAAAAGGGTGATGGAGATATTTAGAGCTAAGAGTTAAGAGTTATGAATTACGAATTAACGGACACGGTCACGTTTTTTCAAGAAGGGGATTGAGAATGAGCGAGCTTGTGAAAATATTTGATACCACTCTACGTGATGGGGAGCAATCCCCTGGGGCGACGATGAACATTGCCGAAAAGGTGAGGGTCGCCGAGCAATTGGAGAAACTGAATGTAGACATCATCGAAGCAGGTTTCCCCATCTCTTCAGAGGGAGACTTTAAGTCGGTTAAAGAGATCGCAAAAACCATTCGGCGCGCTCAGGTGGCTGCCCTCGCACGTACGAACCGACAAGATATTGAAAGGGCATGGGAGGCGGCGAGATTCGCTAAGTTCCCAGCAATTCACACCTTTATAGCCACTTCGGACATCCACCTCAAATATAAATTACGGAAGACCCGTCAAGAGGTCTTAAATGAGGCAAGCAAGGCCGTAAGGTATGCGAAGACCCTCTGTGGGAATGTGGAATTCTCTGCAGAAGATGCCACCAGGAGTGATTTAGATTTTCTCTGTCAGGTTCTGTCGAAGGTGATCGAAGCCGGTGCGACCACCATCAATATCCCTGACACGGTAGGCTATGCCATTCCATCGGAGTTTGAAAATCTCATTCGAACCATCCGGCAGAAAGTTAAAGGCATCGAAAAGGTGACGCTGAGCGTCCACTGTCATAATGATCTCGGCCTGGCGGTCGCCAATTCCCTCATCGCCATCCAAAATGGCGCCAGACAGGTAGAGTGCACAATCAATGGAATCGGTGAGAGGGCGGGGAACGCTTCCCTCGAAGAGATCGTCATGGCTCTTCGGACACGCAAGGATTTACTCCAATTTCATACCCGTGTCCTCTCCAAACATATCTTCACCACCAGTCGCCTGGTCTCGAAGATCACTGGCATGGTCATTCAACCCAACAAGGCAGTCGTGGGTGCCAATGCCTTTGCCCATCAATCCGGGATCCATCAGGACGGTATCCTGAAGGAGAAAATGACTTATGAGATCATGACGCCGGAATCGGTGGGGATTCCAAAAAGCTCGATCGTCTTGGGCAAACTCTCCGGGCGGCATGCCTTCAGGGAGAGGTTGAAGGACCTCGGATATCATCTCTCTGAGTCGGACCTGCAGTTGGCCTTTAACCGATTTAAGCAGCTCGCAGACAAAAAGCGGGAGATCTATGATGAGGATATTGAGTCCATTGTGGTGGAGGAAATCCTCAGGATGCCCCATCGCTTCAAATTGATCTACATCAATGTCGTTGCAGGAAATGTCACCGTGCCCACCGCCACCGTTCAGATGGAGGTGGATGGGCAACTCAAACAGGAGGCCGATTTCGGCGATGGACCTGTGGATGCCACCTTCAAGACGATCAAAAAAATTACCCGCACGAGGTCGAAGCTCTTGCAATTTGCAATCAATGCCATTACGAGGGGGACAGAGGCCCAAGGGGAGGTGACCGTCCGGCTGGAGGAGAAGGGTCATACGGTGATCGGCCAGGGCGCAGACACCGATGTGATCGTGGCCAGTGCCAAGGCGTATATCAATGCCCTCAATAAGATGGAATTCAAGAAGCAGAAGTTAGTGGGGATGTAGGCCGCAAAAAGCATGACCTACGGCAAATCCCAAATTACAAATTCCAAGTCCCAAATAAGCTCCAAAATCAAATTTCAAATGACCAAAACCATTTTCGATTGCCGATTGGCAATTTGCGATTTTCAAAAAATCAAAAATCGGAAATCGCAAATCGAAAATTAATTTGGTGCTTGGAATTTGGTGCTTCCATAGGGCGATGCCCTATGCACCATTCTTCATATCAGACAGAAGAGTATGAAAACGAGACAACCGATGACCATCACGGAAAAGATCCTCGCCGTGCACGCGCGGAAGAAACGGGTCGTCCCCGGGGAACTCCTCGATGCCCGGATCGATCTGGCCCTCGGGAACGATATCACCGCACCGCTTGCCATCCAGGCGTTTAAAGAAATCGGAGCAAAGAGGGTTTTCCATCGGGATCGCGTTGTACTGGTCCCTGATCACTTCACGCCTGCCAAGGACATTCTTTCTGCAGAACAATGTAAGGTCCTCAGAGAGTTTGCAAAGGCCCATCGCCTCACCCATTTCTTCGAGATCGGAGAGGCAGGGATCGAACACACTCTTCTCCCCGAAAAAGGCCTGGTCCTTCCCGGAGAGTTGGTGATCGGTGCGGACAGTCACACCTGTACCTACGGAGCTCTTGGCGCCTTTTCAACGGGTGTGGGGAGCACTGACCTTGCAGCCGTCATGGCCACCGGAAGCCTGTGGCTGAAGGTTCCAGAGAGCCTCAAGCTCATCTATCACGGAAAAATCAATCCCTGGGTTTCAGGAAAGGATCTGATCCTTTTCACCATCGGCGACATCGGCGTGGATGGAGCCCTCTATCAGGCCATGGAGTTTTGCGGAGAGACGATTCGAAGTCTCTCGATGGCCAGCCGATTCACCATGGCCAACATGGCGATCGAAGCAGGAGGAAAGAATGGCATCTTCGAGCCGGATGAGATCACGCTTGAATATGTTAAACCCAAGGCCAAAAGACCTTATCAAGTCTATCGAAGTGATCCAGAGGCCCGTTATGTCGAGGAACGAGAATACGATGTCTCAAAAATTTATCCACAGGTGGCACTCCCACACATTCCATCCAATGTCAAGGATGTGAGAGAGGTTGGAAAGATCGAGATCGATCAGGTCGTTATTGGTTCCTGCACCAATGGTCATCTCGATGACCTTCGAGTCGCCGCAAAGATCTTAAAGGGGAAAAAGGTCGCAGCTTCTTTGCGTCTTATCATCATTCCTGCAACTCAGGAGATTTATCGTCAATCTCTGAAGGAAGGCTTGTTTGAGATATTTCTGTCGGCAGGCGCAGTGATCAGCCCGCCTACCTGCGGGCCTTGTCTCGGAGGCCATATGGGTGTTTTGGCAGAAGGGGAGAGGTCATTGGCCACGACAAACCGCAATTTCCGTGGAAGGATGGGCCATGCCGGGAGCGAGGTCTATCTCTGCAACCCTGCTGTCGCCGCAGCCAGTGCGATTAAAGGGAGGATCTGCCACCCAGAAGAAGTGTTAATGAAAAAATGAATTAAGGAATTGTGAATTAAGGAATTTTGGAACTAAATCTACAGATTCTTAAATCCCTCAATTCCTAAATCCCTCAATTCCTAAATCAATAAGAAGAGGCAATATTGATGAAGATCGCAGGAAAAATCTGGAAATTCGGGTCCGATGTCGATACGGATGCCATTATTCCCGCTCGTTACCTCAATCAGTCCGATCCCAAGGAATTGGCAAAACATGTGATGGAGGATGAGAGATCTGAGTTCTGTCAGGGAGTCAGGAAGGGTGACATTCTCTTGGCCGATAAGAATTTCGGTTGCGGCTCATCCCGGGAGCACGCACCCCTCGCTTTGAAGACGGCTGGGATCTCCTGTATCATCGCGAAAAGTTTTGCCCGAATCTTTTACAGAAATGGGATCAACCTCGGTCTTCCCCTCCTCGAATCCTCAGAGGCTTCGGAGGCGATACAGGAAGGGGACCGGATCTGGGTGAACCTCACCACTGGCGAGATCTTCGACCTCACGCAGAAGAGGAAGTTTTTTGCAAAACCGATCCCCACGTTTATGCAGGATCTGATCAGGGACGGAGGATTGATCCCGCATCTTCGAAAAAGAGGAACAAAAAAGAATGGCAAATACCAAAGCTCGCACGAAGTGATGAACCGAAGATGAATCAAGTTCAAATAGTGCCAAAAATGAAATTCTATGTTTTGACGTTATTACGATCAGATTTCATTTGATATTTGAATTTTGAAATTTGGCATTGATTTAAATTGATTAAAATTCCCTCTTGACAAAATCCCCCTTTTTCTCCTATTTATTTATAACAAGATACGAAGTGGTATCTAACGAACAGGGGTGTTCCAATTGAACACCCCTGTTCGTATAGAAGATGGAGGTTTCGATGAAAAAGGAGAAGTACAATGTGGCTGTTGCAGGGGCAACCGGTGCGGTTGGAAATGAAATGGTTGCCATATTAGAGCAGAGAAACTTTCCGGTGGACCATTTGAAACTTCTTGCCTCCAAAAGAGGCGCGGGCACAAGGATGGAGTTCAAAGGGAAATCCTATACTGTGGAGGTGTTGGATGAGAACTCGTTCTCCGGTATCGATATCGGCCTTTTCTCTCCAGGGGGTTCGGTGAGTGAGAAGTTTGCACCCATCGCCGGAAAGGCTGGCTGTGTGGTCATCGACAACACCAGCGCCTTCCGGATGGACCCTGAGGTCCCTTTGGTCGTACCAGAAGTCAACGCTCATGCAATCGCCCAGTATCCGAAAAAGAACATCATCGCAAACCCCAATTGCTCAACCATCCAGATGGTTGTGGTTCTAAAGCCCATTCACGATGTGGCCCGGATCAAGAGAGTGGTTGTCTCGACCTACCAAGCAGTATCCGGAACAGGGAGGAGGGCGATCAAAGAGTTGGAGAGCCAGGTCCTCGCCATTTACAATCAGCAGGAGGTCAAGAAGGAGGTCTATCCCCATCAGATCGCCTTCAATTGCCTCCCCCACATCGATGTCTTCTTTGACAACGGTTATACCAAAGAAGAGATCAAGATGGTCAATGAGACAAAGAAGATCATGGAGGACAATTCGATCGGGGTGACCGCGACGACGGTGAGGGTTCCGGTCTTCTATGGGCATTCCGAATCCGTCAATATTGAGACGGAGAAAAAATTGACAGCCGATGAGGTGAGGAAGATCCTCTCGAAGGCTCCGGGTGTGGTGGTCGTGGACAATCCCAAGAAATTCGAATATCCTTTGGCCATTGACGCGGCAGGAAAAGATGAGACCTTTGTCGGAAGGATTCGGGAGGATGAATCGATCCCCAACGGCATCAATATGTGGATCGTCTCGGACAATATCCGGAAAGGTGCCGCCCTCAACGCCGTCCAGATCGCTGAAATCCTAATCCAGAAGTACCTTTAAAAATCTTCATTGCCCTTCAGGAGGGGCTGGTCTCTGTATGGGCCCCTCCTGTTTCGTTTCTGGCAATCCAAAAGATCGGGTTCACCAGTGTCAACTCTGATTGGCAAAGCGGTCTGAAGGCCCCGCTATTTGGATGGGGAGTTTCACAGAATAAAACTTTATGGGCTGCTACCCATATCCGATCAAGTTTGATATAATTAATTTTGTGATAACAAAAAAGGTTGACACGGGACAACGGTATTTTTTTACCTGTTCCCAAGGCACAAAGGGGGAGGTGGATGGGTCTAATGTTCCTTTTAACCTTTGCTATGTTCTCTCTCGTTGTTCCGGGAACGGTCAACGCCAAAGAGAAGATCCCGATCGGGTTGTTGGAGGACGTCATCCTCTTGCCATGGGGTGTGAGGCTTCCTGCACGCATCGATACCGGGGCGGCCACCTCTTCCCTTGACGCACGGGATCTAAAAATTGAAGACAATATGGCTAAGTTCAGGTTACCGGAAAAGTATGGCGGTTTACAATTGCGCTTGCCAATCATTGATTGGCGACATGTTCGATCCGCCGAGGCCCGAGAACGGAGGCCAGTGGTGGAGATGGAATTCTGCATCGGTCCCAAGCGAATCCGTATCAAGGTAAATCTTAATGACCGCTCGATGGTCAAGTATCCCTTGATCATAGGGCGAAGTGCTCTCAAGGAGAACTTTGTCGTCGACTGTATGAAATCGAATTGCCTCCCACCCAGTTGCCCGGAGGTTCTCTCAAAATGAAGCGCCCCGCGGCATTGCTGGCGGTGGGGCTCCTGCTTCTTTCGTTTGCTCTCATCGGCTACCGCATCATTTGGCTTAAGTATCCGCTCTTTCCGCCTGCCCCCCAAAAGGCATGGAAGCTGGATATGGAGGCCCGTCTCACGGCTCACCAGAAGGAAGTCAATGTCAAGATCGGATTTCCTTATACCCATGCGGAGCAAATCGTCGTCGAGGAACGGATCACCTCTGGGACGTTGATCTTTAACCTTCTCCGTGAGGGACCCAACCAGGTGGGCGTCTGGTCAGGGGGTGTTGGTCCGGAGGAAGAAGTGATCAGCTACCGTGCAACCATTCTCATGACTCCTCAACGTTTCCCCAAACCCAAACCACCCGCACTTGAACCGTACCCGGCGAGCGTAGGGAAGACAGAAAAGGCCTTAGCAGAGCGGTTGGTGTCGAAATGGAGTCACCTTCCTCCACCGGCCCGACTTCGCGCAGTGGCAGCGGCCGCAGCGGGCAGTTGGGGAACTCCTCCACCGGAAGGTCAAGATCTGCGGCAGTGGTCAGCCTTTCAGGAAAGACATGGCCGACGGGTGGCGCTTCTCGTTTTGCTAAGGGCCGCCAATCTCTCGGCTCGGGCCGTTCAGGGGCTCCATCTCATCCAAAGCATAACGGCGGAACCGATCCAATGGGTCGAGGTGTGGACGGGCAGAGAATGGGAGAAGCTGAAAGCCGAGACAGGAGAGATTTACGAGAGATCCGCCTCGTTTCTTCCACTGACCACGGGTGGATTTCCTGCGGTACGCGTTTCCCAGGGAGAGTTGTCGGAAGTCCGTTGGACTTTGAGCCAAGAGATCATCAGCCAGTGGCGCATGCACTTTGAACGCATCCAACGATCGAGCCGCCTGCTCGACCGCTGGTCACTCTTTCGCCTGCCCCCTGACTTTCAGGCTACCTTTCGCATCCTCATCCTGGTCCCCATCGGTGCCCTGATGATCTGCGTTCTGCGCAACCTCGTTGGTTTTCCTACATTTGGAATCTTCATGCCCGTCCTCATGGCCCTCGCTTTTCGGAATACAGGACTTCTCTATGGGCTTGGGATTTTCGCAGGTGTTGTCTTCATCGGATACGTGGTCCGCCGCTGGATAGACAGACTTCGCCTTCTTCTCGTTCCGCGCCTGTTCGTGATCCTGACCCTGGTCATCGTCTCCTTCACGGTTTTTGCCTTGATCGGAAACAAGTTTGGACTTCGGCAGCTCATGGCCGTAGGGTTGCTCCCTTTCGTCATCCTCACCATGACGATCGAGAGGTTCTTCGTCATCACCGAGGAGGCAGGGCCCCGCGAGGGGCTCCGGACTGCAGCGGGGAGCGGTGCGGTCGCCGCCATCACCCACGAGATCATCCATTTGGAACCCCTCCAGCTCATCTTCTTTGTCTATCCGGAGCTCCTCTTTGCCGTGGCGGCAATTCAGATGCTCCTGGGCCGTTACACAGGATATCGGCTTTCGGAACTCATTCGCTTCCGGAAGTTAAGGAGCCCGTCGTGATCTTCAATGCCATCCGCCTGCTTCAGAATGTTGGGGTCCTTAGTATGAACCGCCGAAATGCCGAATATATCATGCGGTGCAACCCCCGCTCCTCCTTTCCCCTCGTGGACGACAAGTTGGTGACAAAGCGATTGGCTGAAGAGCACCAAATTCCGACCCCCCCTCTCTACCATGTCATTGAGTATCATGGTGATATGACCAAACTCAAAATGGCCCTTGGTGATGAACGCGAATTTGTCGTCAAGCCGGCTCGGGGCGCCGCGGGGAGCGGCATCGTCCTCATCACGGACCGCACCGAAGAAGGTTTCGTCAAACAGAGCGGTGAAAAGATTTCCTGGAAAGATCTCACCTACCATATTTCCGGAATCCTCTCTGGCATTCACTCTCTCGAAGGACTTGAGGATCGAGCCCTCTTCGAAGCCCTCGTCCATCCTGATCCGGTCTTCGCCGCGGTGACCTTTCGTGGCGTTCCAGACATCCGGATCGTGGTCTATCGGGGCGTGCCGGTCATGGGTATGGCTCGCCTTCCAACGCAGGCTTCCGACGGGAAAGCCAATCTCCACCGCGGTGCGATCGGCGTTGGAATCGACATGGTAAAAGGCGTTACCCTGACTGCTGTCCACCACTCCCGAATCGTCACCCATCACCCCGATACGGGCAATCCCGTGGGCGGCCTGCAGGTCCCCTACTGGGAAAGCATGCTCCGGATGGCAGCGAGGGCGCTCGACATGACTGGCCTTGGCTACCTCGGGGTAGATATGGTGATCGACTTTCAGCGAGGGCCACTCCTTCTTGAGATGAATGCACGGCCAGGGCTCCAGATCCAGATTGCGAACCAGATGGGTCTTCGTCGACGCCTTGAGCTCATCGATAAGGCACCCCCTGACATCTTTACCACGCTGGAGGCACGGGTCGCCTGGGCACAGCAAACATTTACGACTTCAGGTTCTTGACCTACCACCCCTCTTCGCATCGGTTGAGATTAAATGCACTTGGGTATTATAATGCATCTAAGCTAAAAGAGGAGGAAAGAGAGAGGAGGACGACCATTCAATTATCCAACGATCACCGAAGTATGTTACATTTTCTGGCAGTTCGAAGGGGACTCCGGGGCTATTCGAAATTAATTCAGGAGGCGATCGATCTTCATATCAAAGAAAAAACAGAAAAGAAGATGGTTTTAAACATCTATTGAAAATGAAGGGATCTTGAGACAAAGAAGAAGCAAAAAGAATTAAAAACAAATGAGGGGACATCAGACAAAGGAAGTCTCTCAACGGAAAATAGAAAAGAGATGTACGAAAAACGGACCTACCGAAATTTAGTCAAAACGGATGACCTCATCAAATTTGAGGTTATCGTTAAGGAGACAGACCTCCTCGTCCAAGCGGAGAGGGATCTCACTGAAGAAACTCGAGAATCGATCTTGAAATACCGTTATCAACTCGAAACTTATATCGCGATGAATCCAGAATTCCAAAAGAGCCTTATCCCTCTGAAGGACGACTCTGATGTCCCAGAGATTGTTCGAGAGATGATCCGAACCTCTCAACTGGCCCATGTCGGTCCGATGGCCGCCGTGGCCGGCGCCATGGCCGAATCGGTTTCAAAAGATCTGCTCAAACTCTCCAAAGAGGTGATCGTTGAAAATGGTGGGGATATCTATCTTTCCACCTCTAAAGAACGAACGATTGGGATCTATGCGGGTGACTCTCCTCTCAGCCTTAAAATAGGGATCGTGATCAGACCTGAGGAAACACCTCTTGGCATTTGCACCTCTTCAGGAACGGTTGGCCACTCTCTTAGCTTTGGAAAGGCGGACGCCGTCTGCATCCTCTCCAGGTCTGCAGCCCTCGCCGATGCGGCAGCGACCGCTGTCGGGAATATCATACAGGAAAAGAAAGATATTGAATTAGGTCTGGAGAGAGGAAAAGAGATCGAGGGGGTGTCGGGGACCCTTATCATTTTCGGGGAGAAGATGGGCGTTTGGGGAAATATGAAACTGATACAGTTTTGAGTACATTAGAATTTAGAAGTCAGTAGCCAGAATCCAGAATAGAACCGATCAAATTTTGGAAATCCTTTGTGGATTTTTTCCATTCTGAACCCTGACTTCTGGATTCTTGAATTAAAGATATGACAACCATTGCTGTTGCCACACTCGGCTGCAAGGTCAACCAATTCGAATCCGAAGCCCTCATGGATTCATTCGAACAAAGGGGATACGTTCTCGTCCCCTTTGGAGAAGGGGCGGATATCACCATTATCAATACCTGTACGGTGACCCACCGGGCTGACTTTCAGTCGAGACAGCTGATCAGAAGGGCCTCTCGATCCAATCCAAAATCTCTGATTGTCGTCACCGGGTGTTATTCGCAGGTAGAACCTGAGGCGATTTCAAGGATCGAAGGAGTGCAGTATCTTTTTGGAAACAGGGAAAAGGACCAGATCCCTGACCTTATTCCTCTCATGCAAAAAGGCGAGTTTCCACGGATTCGAGTTTCCGATATTCAGGAGGAGACCCTCTTTTTGGATATTTCTCTCCACTCTTTTCATCGTCACACCCGGGCCTTCCTAAAAATTCAGGATGGATGTAATGCCCATTGTTCATACTGTATCGTCCCTTATGCCAGGGGCCGTTCGAGGAGCCTCCCGCCGGAGAAAGTTGTCGAACATCTGAGGGTATTGAAGGAGAAGGGATTTAAAGAAGTCGTGCTCACCGGCATCCATATCGGTTCCTATGGGCTGGATCTGATTCCTCCCTTTCCTTTGGAGAAGCTACTCCGGCGATTGGAGAGGGAGAAGACTCCCCATCGGATCCGACTCAGCTCCATTGAGCCAGTGGATTTTTCAGCAGACCTCATCTCTTTTCTCTTGCAATCGACTAAGGTCTGCCCTCACCTCCACATTCCCATCCAGAGTGGAGATGATGAGATTCTAAAAAGGATGAATAGAAACTATGACCGCTCCGTTCTCTTTGATCTCATCCGAGATCTTCATCAGAGGATTCCAAAACTCTCCATCGGTGCAGATGTGATCGTTGGATTTCCAGGGGAGACAGAAGAGAGGTTCAAAAGTACCTATGAACTGGTCGAATCCCTGCCTTTCTCTTATCTCCATGTCTTCCCCTTCTCTAAGAGAAAGGGAACTCCTGCCTCCCAATTTCCCGATCAAGTCGATACAGGGAGAATCAAGAAAAGAGCCGAAGGGATGAGGGAATTGGGCAAACAGAAACGCCAGATTTTCTATCGCCAGTTCCTCCTTCAGGAGCTGAGCGTTCTCGTGGAGGACCGAAGAGAAAAAGAGACCGGGAGATGGAAAGGGCTTTCACGCAATTACATTCCTGTGCTTCTCACCGATGAAAGCGGATCAGAAGGCCATCCAGATTGGATCAATCAGGAACGGACCGTGAGGGTGACCGAATGGACGGAAAAGGGTGTCGTTGGAAGAGCGGTGGAGAGATAGAATGGAAGAGAAGAGATTCGCTTCGTTAAAGGAACTGGAAAGACGTCTGGGCTATCAATTTAATGAGATCGGGTGGCTGGATAAAGCCCTGACCCACCGATCCTTCATAAATGAGACAGCCCCCACAGAGAAGGTATCAAATGAGGTCTTAGAATTTCTGGGCGATGCCGTCCTCAACCTTGGGGTAAGTCACCTTCTCCTCCAGAAATTTCCGGAGGCTCGAGAAGGAACGCTTTCGATGAGGAGGGCCCAACTCGTCAAGCAGAGCTCTCTCGCATTCCTGTTCAAGGAACTCCGATTGGAAGAACATCTCCTTCTTGGAAAGGGAGAACTCTCAAATGGCGGGATGAAGAAATCCTCCATCCTGTCCAATGCCTATGAAGCCTTGATCGGAGCCATCTTCATGGACTCAGGATTCTACCAGGCTCTCGAGATCATCAAACACCATTTCGAGCCCTATCTCCAAACCAAGGCCTCATCTGTACTATTTGATGATTTCAAAAGCCTTCTGCAAATACACTCTCAACAGACTCACGGACTGTCTCCTCAATATCGAGTGGTGAAGGAGTCCGGGCCAGACCACGACAAACAATTTCAAGCCTCTGTCATCATCGGCGGGGAGGTCAAGGGAACGGGATGGGGAAAGAGTAAAAAGTTGGCCGAACAGGAAGCCGCCAAAAATGCGTTGGAAGAGATCGATAAAATGTCAAATGACAAATTTTAAAGTTCAAATCAATGTCAAATTTTAAATGACAAAGCTCAAACGGAATGCTGTGTCGAAGATGAATGACTATTAAAAAACCAAATCCATTATTTCGTTTTGGCATTTGAACTTTGGATTTCATTTGACATTTGAACTTTGATATTTGACATTGAGGGGGAATTTATGACCCCGATCATCATTCCCATTTTCCTTCCTAATGCGGGCTGTCGTGAACGGTGTCTCTTTTGCAACCAGAAGGCCTCAGGTGACGGACTCCCATCCTTCTTTTCTGTTCGAAACTTCATTGAGACCTCTCTCCGAGGGTTTCCTCTTGATAAGAACGATAGGGAGAACCAGATTGCTTTCTACGGTGGAAGTTTTACAGCAATCCATCGAGAGGATCAGATCCGTTATCTGAAAGAGGCTCAGCCCTTTCTCTCTTCTGGCCTGATCGATTCCATTCGCATCTCCACCCGACCAGATGCCTTAGGTGAAGAGACCCTTTCGCTGCTCAAAGAATTCAGGGTGAAGACTATCGAGATCGGAACACAGTCGATGATCGATCAAGTCCTCCTCCTCGCCAATAGGGGCCACCGGGCAGAGGACACCATCTCTGCCACGACACGGTTAAAACGATGGGGCTTCGAGATAGGTATCCATCTGATGATCGGCCTTTTAGGTGACACCTTTGATCATTTTCTCCAGACCCTCGATCGGGTCATCGAACTCAGACCCGATTTTGTCAGGATCCATCCCACACTGGTTCTCAAAGGTGCCCCTCTCGAAATCCTGTGGCGGACCGGAAAGTATTCTCCCCTCCCCCTGGAGGAAGCGATTCAATGGCTTAAAAAAGGGCTTCTCAAATTGGAAAGGGCCTCCATCCCAGTGGCACGGGTTGGCCTCCAGCCAACAAAGGAGTTGGAGAAAAACTTCCTCGCCGGCCCCTACCATCCTGCTCTTCATCAGCTGATTGATTCAGCCATTTTCTTTGACATGGCTGTATCTCTTCTCCAAATTTCTCAAGAAAATGGCCAGGCCCTATTCTTATGTCATCCCAAAGAGGTCTCGAACCTCAGAGGTCAGAGGAATGAGAATATTCTGAGACTGAAGAAGCATTTCAAACTCAGTGAAATCTTAATCGCTGGAAAACAGGAATGGCCAAGAGGTTGTCTTGGGCTTCAAACTCAAGGAGGAGAGGTTTCAATTCGCAGAGAATCTCTCTCCCACCAAATCCTTATATCAAACACGCGATCTTGATGAGGGCAGGCCTTCCGGCCTGGATATCGTCCCCTTTCAATGAGCAAAAATGTCGTGGGATTTCTAACGGCAAACCTCAGTACCTTCTGTTAGTCGCCGCTGGACATACTATTAGGCGCTCTTTTGATACTGCGAGGCATACCAGTCTATTACCCGCCTGATCATTTTTTGATAGGATATCCGATGTTTTTGAGCTTCTTTCTTAAAAAACTCCACACTCGATTTTTTTAAGGAGATTGTTATCTTCACGTTTTCTTCTCTCAAGACCAACTGATCCGGTGGCGGAAGAAAATCTTTGATGATTCTCAATTCCCCCATGGGTTCATCCATATATTTTATCTTGTTCTTCATAGATCTTCCTCCCTTTCCTCCAATACCCCGCACCATAAATGCGGATGGCATTCCCTCTGTATGTGAATCGAACGGTCATTATGCCGTCGCCGACTCGGCCAATACAATAAAATCGTCCCTCCTCACCGCTATGGGTTAAATCTTCTGCAATGACCCGGCGATGGTCAAGAAAGGCATGTTGGGCCAAAGCAAAAGAGACACCGTGTTTCGCTTGGTTTTCCTGATCTTTTTCCTCATCCCATTCGAAGCGGGTCTCTTTCATATGGATAGAATACTATATTCTGAACAGCAATGCAATATAAAGGTATGGCAAAAAATATGGGTTTATATCCGACACTGTGTTCACATTCTCCGTGTCAATAAACAGGTCTGAAGGGTGGCTTTTAATTGAGTGACCCCTGGCAATGACTCCAAGACGTCACCTTGGACTTCAAACTCAAGGAGGAGAGGTTTCGGTCCATAGAAAGTCTCTTGGTCTTTAGAAAATGTCTTGCGGGGTTTCTAAAAAGAGGCACATAACGGCGGAGTTGAGCAGAGTCCACGTAACGCAGGCCCGCAGAAGGCGGGTCGGAGTAAAGTGGACTTCTGCTCGAACGATTTGTTAGCAGATTGTTACAATCCGGCGCTGCTCAACATTCGAATGTCGATGCAGCCCACTATGTGCCTGAAAATGAGCCTGTTTTCCGAAAGCTGGTCTTGTATTTTCAAGTACTTATGGTGACCATCCATTGTAGAATTGTTGCAGTGTCCAGTACTTAGCTTTGCCCGGTTCCGTCTGGGCTTAGACCATAGCTCTTACACCCTTACGTTTACACACTGCCAATCACGTCTGATCATTTCTCCTATTCTCTTGGCGCGTTCAGAGTAGAGTACGATACTCTCCCAGGCAGGTTCTTGACTGACCTTCTGCATCAGCAAGCCATCCCCGTTGGGCCAACACGGCAGCATGCCGCCGAGGAAGTAGCCGTGCCCACGCAAGATATCCGTCGCTGCAGATGCAAATGGAGAAGCGAGTGGCACCCAGACATGGAAGATCACCATGCCCTTTTCGCGAGCTTCGCTTTCCAAGCGGGCAATGAATGGGTCGAAATCCGGCCCGATGCAATCTATCGCGATCCGTGCGACTTGCGCCAAGTCGAATACGTTCATGCTGCCCTGACTGCTTCCCTCAGCCGGCAAATCACTTCTCGAAAACACAAAGGTGCGCTCCACATTCAAACCAGCATAAAGGTACTCCAGCTCATCCCGATAGACCATCGGCATCTGGACGGTTTGCACTCTGGGTTTGTGCGTGAAAAATCCGAGCAGCACAGAAACACGATTGGATGCGCCCGAGTCCATTCCATAGGCAGCCGCCGGCATCAGATCGACTTCAAGACCTGATTCTTTGAAGTCAAGCTGCAAGCACATTTTCTGTACATGGATGTGGTTGCACACGGGTTCCCCGACAATTCCTTTTATGCGAAAACATTTGGTGGTATTGACGATAGTATGCTTGAACAAACGGGGGAAGACGCCTTGCCCGCGAAAAGCCGCTAGCACCGCTCCTGCTGCATTTTCATAGAGGTGAGTGGCAGAGTCCAGAAGAACGAGCGCATTATGGCCAACAACTTCGCCAGCGCCTGTGCGGGCTACGCAGGAGATGATGTGACCGGCAGCATTCTCTTCGATTAACTGGTCCGGGAGGTAATAAGTCCTGATGGGGTACCCTTCTCCGTAGACTTGGCGAAAAAGCCGGGCAATTCCAGGTGCGTCTTCGATACGGAAAAAATCTATCTCGATTTCCTGTCTTGTTGTGTCTGAAGCTGGTGTTTCGCTCATTGTCCATCTTCCTCCTAATACCATGGTCCTCTGCCTCCGGCCAAACCATGGTTAACAATATATACTGAAGTTTCGCACACCTTGACTACTGTGATGCAACAATAGGTTAACAGATTACAGGCTCTGGAAGTAGTTGTCTTTTTAGTACCTATATGGCAATGAAGCGTCCGAAAGCCTAATGAATCCATGTCTATTCTTCCTCACTTCTTTTCCAGCCTCTACGAGCCTTCGTCCCGATGAGGGCCGGTAAACCTGTACAGGAGAAGGCTTTTCATGACAGATACTCGGGCAACTAACTCTCCTATCCACGACACCTGGGGGTACTTGGATTCATCCGGCAAGCATCATTTTGACTACGGGGACGTAGTTAAAGTATTTAAATAATTCTTGACGTTCTCTTGTAAACGATTGTCCTTCTCCAAAATCTTCTCGCCACGCCCCATCGAATAAGAGACCGCAGCGGGAGTAATCTGTAACATCTCTGACAACTGCCTCCCTGTCGCTCCCAGTTCCCGGGTGGCCAAACGGCAGAAAACCGACCGCGCTGCGGCTAAGATCCGCCTCCGCCCTCCCCCTGTCAACTCCTCCTCTGCTGCCCCGAATTCCTTGCTCACGATTGCGAGCAATGATCGAAGGCCTCTCTTCTTTCTCTTCAAAAGGTTTTGCCTCAAGAGAACTTTCTCCTTTTCTGCCAAAACCCTCTGCACGAATCTACTACTCCCCAATACTCTCGGGTCAGAAACTTCTCCTGCACCTTCAACCGCTTTTTCCCCTTTTCCTATTGATCCCCTGCCACTCAATTCCTCTCGCTTTCCTAATGAAATCCCTTCTCCCACAAACTGCCGATATCTATCCCGGGCGGACCGTTTTTTTCTCCCAAATTGAGACAAAACCTCCTCCTTCGCCTGCCAATCTCTTTGCTCATACCCCATCACCACCGAATGCCCACTCCAACGATATCGGTCTAATCCTCTCAGATCTTTTACCAATCCCGCCCTTATGGCGTTCAGATGGATGTATCGAACAAGCTCCAACAGATACGAGTCCTCTTCACATACAATCGATTTGTAGCGATTCTGGAAGAGATGGCCGGAACGTTGATGCCGAAGATTGAAACTGACCGCGTAGCCCGTCAATAATCGTCGCATCATTCTGGCTAGAGGTGTCGTCCCTGTTCGGAGGAGAAGGTGGGCATGGTTTGGGATTAAGGCCCAGGCAAGGCAACTTGCCTTCTCTTCCTGGACGATTTCTCCAAGTCGCCCCAGGAAATCTTCCCGGTCCCGATCGTCCCGAAAGATTTCTTTTCGCTCAATGCCTCGAACGATCACGTGGTGCAGGCTGCCCGGGGCATCCAGTCTGGGCCCTCTCGCCATGGAGTACCAATATCAAAAATGAAAAGAGAAGTCAAGAAACTTAAATAAGTTAACTACGTCCCCAATGGTCTTCCCCTCATCACGTAACAGTTTAGTCCTTTTGGAGCTTTTTTAGTCACGCGCCCACAATGTTCTTGACTTGTGGGCGTTTTTGTGTGTTAATAGTATGAGTATAAATACTCATATATTGAGGAAGGGAGGCCGAAATGAGTCGATGGGACATCCTGAAGAAGCGTCAGGCCCGGCTTAGGGAGGACATTGCGGCGATGCTCGATAGTTTTCTTATCGGGACAATTTCAAGGTCTCCTTCCATGACCGGCCATAGCCTGACGACCAAGGTGAATGGGAAAACCGTAACGCTCTATGCCCGAAAAGACATTGTTCCGAAGGCTTTGGAGATGGGCAACCGTTACAAGAGGCTTTGGACGCTTATCCAGGCGCTCTCCGGAGTCAATTGGGAGATCCTGAACCTGGAGCACAAGTAGGCGTGGCGCGCTTCCCCTATCCGCCCCATGATTTTGAATGTTTGTACAGGCACACCTGCCCCTATCTGGACGGATTATCCACCGCGTGGGTCTTGGAGGAGTACCGACGGGCCGACGATGTGTACCAGGAGCATCTGCGGATCATCGATGCCTTGGGTGATGAGTTAAAAGCCAGGGATGAGCGGACACGTATTGTGGAACAGGAGAATGCGGAACTTAAAGCGAAACTTCAGGCATTGCATCAACGGCAATTTAGACGGAATAAGAAGAGAGACACGGAGACTGGCGGGAAGGAGGTCGAGGGTTCCTCCTCGCGAAACGATGGGAAAAAGAAAAAACGCGGGGCACCGGTAGGACATCCGGGATGGGTGCGGCCCAAGCCAGAGCGTATTGATCGGACCGTTCATGTGCCTGCTCCGACAATCTGTCCCCATTGCCAATCCGAGCACTTGAGGCCGATAGAGGAAAGCACGGAGCACGTTCAGGAAGATATCGTGATCCAGCCCCAGAGCGTGGTGATACGCTATCTGCATGGGCAAGCGTTTTGCACACGGTGCAATCGTCCGGTGGTTCAGGCGGGCGAAGGTGAACTTTTAAACGTTCCCATCGGGCCGGTCGCAAAATCCGTGGCACTTTATTTACGCTATCGGATAGGGATTCCCTATCGAAAAACGGCTGAGTTGTTTCGGGAATTGTTCGGTCTAAAGTTTGTTCCTGCCTCCGCCCTGGGGTTCGACCGCAAAGCGGCGGCACGGGGGATGCCGATCTATGAGGATTTGCGCGACAAGATCAGGACCTCCGACGTGGTCCATGCCGATGAAACCTCCTGGCACAGTGACGGCGTGGGGCATTTTGTATGGTTTGCAGGTAATGAAAACCTCTCATTCTTTCATATCGACCGGCATCGGTCTGCCGACGTGGCCAAAACCATCTTCGGAGAGGACTTTAACGGGACGCTGGTGCGTGACCGGTATGCGGCCTATAACGGTATCGGAGTGGACTGGCAGGTCTGCATCGCCCATATCATCACAAAGGCTAAGGAAATCAGCGGGGAACATGTGCTCCTGCCGCAGACCGAGAAGGACGCCGCTGTCGGCCCCTTCTGCGACCGTGTCATGGATCTATGCTCACGACTCTGCGACACGGGGCAGAAGTTCAAATCCGACGATCTCCTCTGGAAGGCAGCGGCCAAGATCGAAAAAAGGTTCATCATAGAACTCAACACCATCTGCAAACAGACGCTTCGTTTCAAACCCGCCGAGACCCTCCGGACCTATCTCGCAGGCCCTGAGCAGAAATTTCTCTTTACCTTTCTCAGGCATCCCGGCGTACCGCCCACCAACAATCACGCGGAACGGTCCCTGAGACATCTGGTGATCTTCCGCAAGATATGCTTCGGGACGAGATCGGAAAGTGGGCTCAAAACCCACAGCATCCTTCCCAGTCTGGTGCAAACCGCCAGAAGACAAGGCGTCCATCCAAGGGAGTTTCTGCAAACCCTCCTCACTGCAGATACGGCAACGGCTCAAGCGGCGCTGTATAACAATTCAAGCTGAGCTGTCGATAGCCGGCTGGTAAAATAAGGACTAAACTGTTACGTCCCGGTTTTTCTCTAGATATCCTTTTTCTTGATAACATCCTTAGCTGCCGGGCTTAGAAAAGGTTCCAGCATTTTGTGTGCCAAGCCATGGGCCGACAGAGCTTTATCGTATTCGGAAAGCACAACCTTTATCATCTTCTCGACAAGCTCTTTCTTGCCGATTTGTCTCAGCGACCTGCCGTCTAAATATTTATGGAATAAATACGGATTTTTCTTTAGTCGGACCAGCCTAGATTTAACCTTCTTGTAGTCCAACAGCAAACCCTCACACCCTTCTTTATGCGAGATTATTTGAAAAAGCTTATCCAAATCCTTTTCAAGTCTACAAATAAGTGTCTCATGGTGCTCTTTATCAATAAAAAATGACAATCGCTCAAGCATATGTTCAGTTTCCTCTAACTTTCTCTCCACATTGAGCATGAGGCTGCGGTCACCGGAGGATCTTCTGCATAATGCACTCAACCGACGTCCTAAGATACTTGCCTGCTCCAAGAATCGTTCATATTCTAGCGTTTGTTCAAAGCCGTCCCGACGAGCATTCGGTTTGATGTTGTGGTTCCAGATTTGTATTTCTCCAATATTCCATGTTGCAAACCGTCCTTCCTAATCCGACCTCTAATCTTTTTATCCAGTCCTTTCACGAAGCAAACCTCATCCTCGCACTTCTAATGGAATGTAGCTATTTTCATAAGACCGAGTGAAGGGTTGCTATAATGGACTGATATCTATGCCGAGTATTACGATGGGAATATTGAAGATAGACTTTAAATAGTGAAATTCTTTGAAGGCTTTTTCGAAATGTATCATTCCAGAATAAGTCTTCCGGCCTCTTCGTAAAGCCTTCTGTTTTCCGATCTCGCATAATACATTTGCAAATCCTAAAGTCGGGGTAATAAGAATCCCTAAATGGATCTGTTTTAAAAAATAAGAAAGCATGAACTTAATGTAATCCTGATAATAAACCCTTGCATTGCCAAATTCAACTTCAACCTGAACGGTCTTTTTCCTATAATCACATTTAAGATCAAGCTCAGGAATTACTTTCACTTCTTTTTGCCACTCATGTTCTGAGAACGCCTTTTCAATTTCCCGGTTGTAGAAGGTTTGGCCTTCATCTACCTTGAAGCTGATGCCGTTGATTATTTTTTCAATTTCAAAAAAAGATTCTTCTTCCTTTAGGGAGTCTCGATCTGTTTTGTGATACATGGAATCCGCAACATATAGATTCGCATTGTGTGACATATCAATTGTGATAGGGTTTAACCTGAAAACGTGGGGGGCTACTTTCTGAAATTCCAGGAATTCGCCGATTGAGCCCTTTCTTGTTTCAACGAAAATCTCATTCAGCCAATCCACGAAAGGGCCATGTGCTTTGTTAGTGTATTTAATCTGGACGTGCTTGCGAATGTTGTCTAATCTTCTGAGTACAACGTTCACTGATTGCTCATTGCCGTACAAAAGTGTTATCTCTTTTTTCTGTCCTGAATCAGGACTGTCGAAAACACTCTCGAAATTCTTATGGATGGTGATACCTTCTTTAAGCGTTGACTTACCGATAAGATGCTTGAAGGTCATGATATGCAAATAACCTCCAATTCCCCAAAGGGAAGACTTTCAAAACCATCTATAACATCCTCGATTTTCTCAAAGAGTTCTGACTTTACAGCAGGATTCCTTTGCTCTAATTGATCCAACGCTGCTTGAAAATTCTCATTTATAAGAGCCTCCATAGGCTGTTCGTCCTTAAGCATCACAGGAAGCTTACGTATATCTTCGCCTCGTCTCAATTTCCCCTCACCAAACCAATTGCAAAATTCCGTTGAAGAGATCTCACCTTCCCTGACAAGCTTCCTCAGGTCTTTATTTTTTCTGAATTCAACAAAATAACTCAATTTGAGCGTTTATTAATCGCTCAAAAACCAAATAAGTTAATTTGCCACTACCGTGTAAAAGTAATAGCGGTAACCAAACCCCTGCCAAGCCTATAACGTTGGCTATCAACCACCATGCAGCCAAATGAAATGCTTGATCCTTAATTGATCTAATAGGTTCCAACAATTGCCTAATCAGAGTATTCATTGAATTTTGCTCCTTTAAGGAAAGCCTAGGGGGTTTGGAATATTGGACTTTCCAAAGCTTTTTCTGACCTCATTGGCTGCCCACCCCTTTTAATTGTTCTGGGGTGCGTTCCTATAACCACAGCTTACAGACATTCCTCCAACCTATCCTGCGCCATCTCTTAAATACCGCCTTCAACTCGTTCAAGTCCTTCGCTTCCAGAAGATCTTTCTGGGCAGTTTTTAATTCCTCAAGAGATGCAATCGCTGGCATATTAAGCTCCCTCTAATTCCGTGTCATGTGTCCGTGATTCGTGCCCGCCTCCCTGAAGATCTGCTTGAGGAGTGATGTGCTCAAAGCCAAACCATAAGAAACAAAAAGCCCGTTCCCTTTTTGAGAATAGGCTTTGATTTAACCAAACATTTTATTCCCCTATCGCCTTTGGCAGGTTTGAGGACCGGCCTTCGGGCTTTGAGGTTGGAGGAACCGCTTCGCTCCAGGTAAAACCCCTAAGGACCGCTCTATTTTGATGAGCTTATCCGGAATTTAGATCATTTTTTAGAGAGGATGATTTACCTTATCAAAAATCCAACAAAAGATCAAATTATTTTCTTACCCTATGGCCTTTGTAAGAGTTTACTAAAGGGGGGGCAGATATCTTTCTTTCGAGGAATTACAATCTGCACTCATGTGACGTAGTTGAATTCTTCTACTTATTTTTTCCTTTCAGAAATCTCATCCACCTTCACCCTTCAGTTACTCTGGAGTACGCTCCTCAAGCTAAAGCCCACATACTGCAAAGCGCAAAGAGCATAGCGTAAGTTCTCAATCGTAAAGTGTGAGTCGTGAGGGGCGAAAAACAAAAAAGCCCATTCTTTTTAAGAATAGGCTTCGTCTTAAATAAATTGTTCTGAGAAACCACCCCTCACCCCCATCCTCTCCCCGCGAACAGGATCTTCGACCCGCAAGGGGAGAGGGGTGAAAAAGGAATTCAAGGATGCTCTAATCTATCAAAAATAGAATGAAAGATCAAACTTCGATGATGTTGAACTGTTCTTGATGGAATCCGGGCTTTCCTTTGATCACAATCTTCTTCCTCAGTTTTTTCTCCAATTCCTCCACTCCCGCCCTCTCCTCTTCATAGAGAAGATCGGCCACCTCTGCGTTGACCTCCACCATGATGTTGTGGCCTCCCAGTTCAGAAGAAGTCCTCTCGATCTCCCGGAAAATCTCATAGCAGACGGTGGTTTTCGATTTGACCAGACCAGCCCCCTCACAATAGGGGCAGGGTTCGCCCAGGATTCTGGAGATGTTCTCCCGTGTTCGCTTTCGCGTCATCTCCACCAGGCCCAGTTCTGAGATTTTAAAGATATTCATCTTCTGTCGATCCTTTTTGATGGCTTCCTCCAGAGCTTGATAAACCTTTTCTCGGTCCCCCTCTCTTTCCATATCGATGAAATCGATAATGATAATCCCCCCGATATTCCGAAGCCTTAACTGGTAGGCGATCTCCTTCGCCGCCTCCAGGTTGGTTTTGAAAATCGTATCGGCCACATTCCTCTTCCCGACGTACCTGCCGGTGTTCACATCGATGGCCACGAGAGCCTCGCTCATATCGATCACAATATACCCCCCGGATTTGAGCCAGACCTTCCTGCCCAAGATTTTGTCGATTTCCATCTCAATTCCATAAGAATCAAAAATCGGCCCTTCCTTCTCATAAAGAGTGATCTCATATTTTTGTTTGGGCATATAGGTGTTGATGAAAGAGATAATATTTTCATATTCTTCCCTGGAGTCGATGACGATTCGGTTGACTTGAGGGGAGAGGATGTCACGAATGACCCGGAGAACCATGGTCAGGTCGCTGTGGATGAGAGAGGGGGCGTTTGAACTTTCTTTTTTCTTCTGTACGTTATTCCAGAGATGGAGGAGAAACTCCATGTCATTTCGAATCTCATCGGGCTCTGACCCCTCACTTGCCGTCCGAACAATGAAGCCACTCGCAGGGGGTTTCATCGTCTGGACGATCTCCCTGAGTCTCCTGCGTTCCTTCTCATCCCTAATCCTCCTCGAGACACCTACGTGATCAACGGTAGGCATGAGGACGAGATACCTGCCGGGCAGCGTGATATGGGAGGTGATTCGAGTCCCTTTCGTGCCGAGGGGTTCTTTTGAAACCTGAACCAATATTTCCTGACCTTCGGAGAGCAGATCTTCGATCTGTGAAGATGGATTGAAATAGAAAGGTATCTCCTCCCCCTGGTAACCCATCTCCTCATAATCTTCCATCCCCCCGTAAACATCGGAGACATAAAGGAAAGCGGCCTTCTCCAAACCAATGTCAACAAAGGCGGCCTGCATCCCTGGCAGCACCTTCACGACCTTCCCTTTATAGATATTCCCCATGATACCCCGACCCTTGGTGCGCTCGATATAAAGTTCTGCAAGGACCCTCTCCTCTAAGAGGGCCACCCTTGTCTCCTGTTGCTTCACATTGATGACCAACTCATTCGCCATAGCATGCTCCCGAGAAGTAAAAATATGGAATATTGGAATAATGGAATGTTGGGTAAATACTATACAGTTGAGCTTTAGAAATTCTAAACCTGAACCTCAACCTCAACCTTAACCTTCTACTCTCTCATTATTCCATTTTTCCAGAATTTCATCATTCCAATTTGATGACTTTACATTGGGCAAGAGCCTCCCCTTCCAAACCCAATATGGCTCCGATGATCTCCGAAGGTTTTGCCGTCCTTCCCATTCCCTCTTGAAGGATTAGTTCCACCCCCCAATTGAAGGCTTCCCCTGATCTTTCCATTTTCTCCTTAACTTCCATCTTATGGATCAGAGAGCGAATCTCCACGGTCCTCTTTTTTCCCTTTCGTTCCTGATGAAGGTGGAGCTCTCTTTTTTCCAAAGCCCGGTCGAGCCTTGTGATGGCTTCTTCTTTTGATATGAGATGATCCAATGGAATCCAATAAACCGACTGATGGAGCAGAAAGGATGGAGGGGAGGAAAGGGGAACCTCCTCAGCCTCAATGATCTCAATCCCCCGGGGAAGCATGAGATTGAGTCTTTCCATCACCTCAAGAGGGGTGATTCTTCCCTCCAATTCCATATCGACGATCTCCATCAAACTCTCTACTCCCACTGGCAGGGCTGTGGCGAAGATGATCCGGGGCATCGGGTGAAACCCTTCAGAGTGACAAAGGGGAAGTCCAGCCCTTTTTGAGGCACGGTAGAAGAGATGGGCAAGTTCGAGATGACTGATGAACCGGACATCTCCCTTCTTTGTGAATCTCAAACGGATTTTTTTCTTGATCCCTTTCTTTCGGATTTCTCTCCTTTCTGACCGTCCGATTTCGCGAGAAAGTGGGGTTGATGTTGCGCCTTGTTGGCCTTCTCTCACCCTGACGGTTTTCCCATTGCATATCCCACAGCGATGACAATCTCCTCCACTACACGGAGCACTGACTTCTTCTTTCAGGCCTTTCTGGAATTCCTCCCAAAGGAATGTAGGGTCGATTCCTGTCTCGACGAATGACCAGGGAAAGGTCTCTTTGAATCCTTTCTTTCTGGTATAGAGGTTCATCTCTACCCCTGCCTTCTCAAAGGCTTCTTTCCATCGGGCGAAAGAGAACTGGTCACTCCAGCCATCGAATCGGCATCCCAGCCGATGTGCCTCGACCAAAACCTGGGAAAGATCTCGATCCCCCGTTGAAAAAATTCCCTCCAAGAAACTCAGATGGGGATCCTGCCATTTAAATCGGATTCGGTTTCTGTTTACTTCATCCTTCAAGAAATGGAGTCTCTCTTTCATCTCCTCTAATGGGATTTGCGACTCCCATTGGAAGGGGGTGTGGGGTTTAGGGACGAAGGTGGAGATACTGACGTTGATGTTGGGATGGATCTTCTCCCTCTCTCCTAATGAAGAGATCTTTCTGGAGAGGTCGATGATCCCCTTTAAGTCCTCTTCCTTTTCCGTGGGAAGTCCCATCATGAAATAGAGCTTGACGTTCTTCCAGCCCTTTGAAAAGAGATCCGTGAGCCCTTGGAAGAGGACCCTTTCATCCATCTCTTTGTTGATGACCCTTCGCAACCGATCAGTTCCAGCTTCCGGTGCAATGGTGAATCCCGTTTTTCTGACCCGTTTCACCTCCTCTGCCAGATGTCCCACCACGCTCTCGATCCTCAAGGAAGGAAAAGAGACCGCAACCCTTTTCGATTCGAATCGGTCCATCAGATTGGAGAGGAGAGGTCCGATGGAGGAGTAGTCCCCTGCACTCAGAGAGAGTAGGGAGACCTCTTCGTAACCCGTTCGTTCCAATGAGGCATTGAGGATTTCCTCAATCACCTCTGAACTTCTCTCTCGGTAAGGCCTGTGGATGAACCCGGCCTCACAGAAACGGCATCCCCTTTTACAGCCCCTGGCAATCTCAACATTTAAACGGTCGTGAACCACTCTCATGTAAGGGACGATCGGACAGATGGGAAAGGGAGTTCTCTCGAGGTCAGAGACCATCCTTTTACGAACCTTTTCACCATGGGTGTGGAAACTGGGGATGTAGACCCCCTCCAGGTGAGAAAGAGATTTTAAAAGGTCCTCCTTCCTTCCCTTCGCTTCTTTCCATTGAAGTGCGAGATCGCAAATCTCGATGATCACCTCTTCCCCGTCCCCAATGACGATCGCATCGAAAAAATCGGCCACCGGTGCCGGATTGAAGGCTGAAGGACCTCCAGCGATAATGAGAGGGAATCGGTCGTCTCTCTCTTTAGAAAAGAATGGAATATGGCAGAGGTCAAGCATATTGAGGACATTGGTGAAGCAGAGTTCATATTGGAGGGAGAAACCCAATATATCAAATTGAAGCAGGGGAGTGGAGGATTCAAGGGAAGAAAGGGAAATCTCTTTTTCCCTTAAGATCCTCTCCATGTCTACCCATGGAGCAAAGGCTCTTTCACAGGCAACTCCTTCCTTGCTGTTAAGAATGTGATAAAGGATTTGAATTCCAAGGTGGGACATTCCTACTTCATAGACATCTGGGAAGGCAAGACAGAATCTCAATTTCACCTGAGCGGGATCTTTTCTGATTGAGTTGATTTCCAGTCCCAGATACCTAACAGGTTTTGAAACGAATGAAAGGAGCTCTTTCAATTGACCACCATCCCGTTCACTCTTCCCCAAACGACTGCATCCTGCCTATTTCGTAACCTCTTTAGGTTGTTAAAAATACTATAATTTTAATGGATTGTCAATTTTCCATCAGGTGACAAATCAATTTGACATACGCAGAGAAATTATGATATGAATTAGTAAACCCCGTTAGAAATTCCAGCGGGGCATTATTTCTAACGGGGTAAAAATTGATCCGTGTTCAGGTGGCTGAAAATGTAAAGGGGAACCCCGTGAGAGTCGGGGACGGCCACGCCGCTGTAATCGGGGACGAAACTTGCCAGATCCACTATCCGGAGCCCTGAGCCTATTGAAGGGTTAAAGGATGGGAAGGGGCAGGGAGGCCTGAAGTACAGGAAGACCTCAGGCCACAGTAGGATGATCCGTAAGCCAGAAAACCCGCCTGAATGCGCTTCACAATAGGTCTTCGGTGGAGGGCTGTGAAGGGTGGTGTAGAAAAAAACCCAGTCTTTCTTCTGAAGGCTGGGTTTTCTATTTTTCAGTCGATGAAAAAACTAATTTCAAATGTCATGGAAAAGTGGAATCTGAGGGTCTCTGCGTCGATCTCATTAGGACTCCATCTTCTTCTCATTTTCACTGCTTCCATCTTATTCTCAGATACTAAGGTCCGTCAAACTCCCATCCGTCATGTCAAAGTAACCCTTCATACATTGGAGGAGGAAAAGAAATCCACTCCTAAATTTGTCTCTCCTCTTTCTGTGAAGAACCCGATACAGAGACCGGAAAAAAGGCAGTCCATCCAGGAGCAAAAAGAGAGGGAGCCTGATCCTAAAAAAGAGAAAGAGTTTGAGCCGCCCATTCCTCTTCCTGTCCAGGCTGTAGCGAAAGATATTCCTGTCGAAGAGCCGAAAGTGATTTCTCCTCCTCGACAGGAAGAAAAAATGGTTTACCCCGTTAGAAATTCCAGCGGGGCATTAAACCCCGCCGGAATTGTTCTAAAATCTAACCCCACTGCAGAGCAGCGGGGCATTATTTCTAACGGGGTAAAAGAGCCCGCTAACGTAGCTGCGGATGTTGCATTGGAAAAAGCATTCAACCTTAAGGAAGAAGAGGGTCTATCTATCTCATCCCTTCCCGGAGTGTTGCAAGGCAACAACATTTCTGATACCGCCTCAGGAGAAGGGGCGGGGATTAGACAAGGAGGTTCTCCCGGGGGAGGCTCTGGAAATGGATCAGGGGCGGGAAGAGGAGGGTTCCACTGGAGAGTCTCAGGGGAAGGAACAGGGTTGGGGCAAGGAGGTTCCAGCGGAGGAGGTTCAGGAAATGGATTAGGGCCAGGAACGGGTTCAGGACATGGAGATTCCCGTGGAGGAGGTTCTCGTATGGGGGCAGGAGTTTTTGGTAAACTTTTCCCCTCTACTGGAGGGGTTACTGGGGGTTATCCGAGATATGGTGAGAATCCCAAGCCTCCTTATCCTGAAGAAGCTCGGAGAAAGGGAATGGAGGGCGAAGTCGTTTTGAGAGTGGAAGTCCTCGCCAATGGATGGATAGGACAGATCGAGGTGAAACGCTCCTCGGGTCATGAAATACTCGATCGATCAGCCCTCTCCACAGTAAAACAATGGAAATTCATTCCCGCCAATAAAGAGAATGAATCAATCCCCTGTTGGGTCAACATTCCGATCAAATTTCAACTTCAATGAAAATGAAGCCCTCGAGATTTTTTTTGATCCTGTCACTATTCATCTCTCTGTGGCCGTCGTTGTCGCATAGTGCTACTTTAAAATTTGTGGATGAGGTGGGAAGGAAAGTGGCTGTCCCTTTCCCTCCGAAAAAGATTGTCTCCTTGGCCCCCAACATCACCGAAGTTCTGTTCAGGCTGGGCCTCGACAGGGAGATCGTGGGCGTCTCCATCCATTGCAACTTTCCTGAAAAGGCCAGGAGGAAGATCCAGGTTGGAAGTTACATTAATCTCGATTTCGAGAAGATCACCTTTCTCAAACCTGACCTTGTCATTGCCACCGGGACTGGAAATACACGGAATATGGTGGAACGTTTGGAGAAATTGGGGTTTCCGACCTATGTGATCTTCCCAAAGAATTTCGATGGTATCCTCCAGAGCATTGATCACCTCGGTAGGGTGGTCAATCGAGAAAAAGAGGCTGAGGCGATCATTCAGGAGATGAAGAGACGGAGGCAGAGAGTGATCGAACGGACCCTGGGCCTTCCTCGCCCCAAGGTATTTCTCCAGATCGGAGAGTTCCCCATCGTCACCGTGGGGAAGGGAAGCTTCGGAGACAACCTCATCGATCTGGCCGGCGGCGAAAATATAGCGCGAAATGAGAAAAAGATGTACCCTCGATTAGGAAAGGAGGAGATTTTGAAAAGATCTCCGGAGGTGATCCTCATCAGCTCGATGAATCCCAAAGGAGATTATCAAAGGTTGCTTCAGGAATGGTCTCGTTGGAAGATGATCCCTGCGGTGAGAGATGGTCGCATCCACATGATCGACTCAGACCTGATCGATCGACCGTCGCCGAGGATTATCGATGGATTGGAGAAGATTGCGAAGGTCCTTCATCCGGAGGAGTTTAAGAAATAATGTAAAATTAGCAGTGCAAAATTAGCATTTAACAATAGAATTTTGGAATGCTAATTGCTAATTTTTCAATTTGCAATGAGATTTTATGAAGATCCTCACCTGGAAAAAGGTCATTATCGTCTCAACCTTGCTCAGCAGTCTTTTGATCCTTGTCATCCTTTTCTCCGTCACAGTGGGAAGTGTGAAGGTTAGGCCCTCTCGTTCGATCACCATCCTCCTCCAATCCATTCTGGGTTTGAAGGGAGGAGGGACAGAAACAGAGCAAGCGATCATTCTCTCACTCCGATTTCCCAGGGCCTTATTGGCAGGCCTGGTGGGAGCAGGGCTTTCCGTCTCGGGAGCCATCTTCCAGGCTCTCCTGAAGAATCCTCTGGCTGATCCCTATATCCTTGGAGTCTCCAGCGGGGCAGCGGTGGGGGCGATCGTCGCCATACTGATGGGGTTAAGCACCCTTTCACTTGGCCTTCCTCTGGCCTCCTTCATGGGGGCCCTCCTGACCATCCTCGCTGTCTTCTATTTTGGAAGACAGGAGGGAAAGATCCACCCCAATACCCTCTTGTTGGCAGGTGTCATCATCGGGTCCTTTCTCTCTGCCCTCATCATGTTTTTCATCTCAGTCTCTCAGAAGGAGGAACTTCATACCATCATCTTCTGGTTGATGGGAGACTTCAGCTTTTCAAATTATCAGACTATCCGTATCATCTTCCCTTATATCTTATTGAGCTTCCTCTTTCTTTACTCTCGCGCTCGCCAGCTCAATCTGATTCTCTCCGGAGAAGAGAATGCTCTCCAATTAGGAGTGAATGTGGAGAATTTGAGACTGATCTCCTATCTCTCTGCCTCCCTGCTCACGGCTGCCTCGGTGTCGGTCTGCGGCCTGATCGGTTTCGTAGGGTTGATCGTCCCCCATTCGGTTCGGCTTATCTTTGGGCCCGATCATCGTCTCCTCATTCCCTGTTCAGCATTAGTCGGCGCCTCCTTTCTCATCGCCTCTGATACGTTCGCCAGAACCCTTCTTGCACCGATTGAGTTACCGGTTGGTGTCATCACCGCCGCCTTTGGAGGTCCTTTCTTCATCTATCTCTTAAAGACGAGAAAGGTGGTGAAAACATTATGATCGAAGTCCAATCCATCTCCTTCCGTTATCACAAAGCATGGGTGCTTCAGGATATTTCCTTTCAAGTCGGGAAAGGGGAGTTCATTGGACTGATCGGTCCCAATGGCTCCGGAAAGACGACCCTCTTGAAGATTCTTTACCGCCTTCTTTCTCCCCAGCAGGGAGAGATTCTTTTCGACCATGTGCCTTTAAAGAGAATGGGTCGGACGGATATTGCCAAGAAGGTTGCTGTGGTCGCTCAGGAGACCCATCTTCTCTTTCCTTTCAGCGTGATGGAAATCGTTCTGACGGGCAGGTCCCCCTATCTTGGACATCTGATGTTCGAAAGAGAGAAGGATCTGGAGATTGCAAAAAAGGCAATGGAGTGGACAGAAATTCTCCCGTTTGCTGAAAGGCCTATCGATGAACTCTCGGGTGGAGAAAGGAAGAGGGTCTTCATCGCCAGGGCCTTGGCTCAGGAGCCGGAAGTCATCCTTCTCGATGAACCCACCGCCAACTTAGACATCCATCACCAGATCGACTTTCTGAATCTCATCCTCACTCTAAATCGAGAGAAGGGTCTGACCATCATCATGGCCTCTCATGATATGAACATCGCCTCCGAATTCTGTGATCGACTCCTTCTTCTCCAGAAGGGGAAGATTTACAAAATTGGGATTCCCGAAGAGGTCATTACCCAGACGAACATCGAACAAGTGTATGGATGTGAGGTGTGGGTGGATCAACATCCTGTTTCAGGAATGCCCCGGATTAGTCTACTAAAGAAGGGGGTTCAATAAGGTGAAACTCTGGGAAGAGATCGAATGGGCGCAAAAAAAGATTCGAAAAACAACTTATTTGCGGTACGATTCGTTACGAAAAAGTTTTGTTTACAAATTTCCCACTTCATTGTAAGATGGTTTAAGCATAGGGGATAAAAGATCTCCCTGGGTTGAAAGAAAGGGACTGAGCATGAATGAAGGGGAGCGCACACTGGCGGTCTTTATCGATTTTGAGAACCTCGCCCTCGGATTTAAGGGCAAGAAGGATAAACGGTTCGAAATTCAGAAGGTCCTAGAGCGCTTGGTGGAGAAAGGAAAGATCATTGTGAAGAAGGCCTATGCGGATTGGGCCGATTATGCAGAATATAAGAAGCCCCTCCACGAGGCGGCCATTGAACTGATCGAAATCCCAAAACGTTCGATGAGTGGAAAGAACTCCGCGGACATACGGCTCTGTGTGGATTCCATCGATCTCTGTTACTCCAAAGAGCACATCGATACTTTTGTCATCGTTTCCGGCGACAGCGACTTCTCCCCTCTCGTCTCCAAGCTGAAGGAGAATGGAAAACGGGTGATCGGCCTCGGAATGAAAGAGTCCAGTTCCAACCTCCTGATCGACAACTGCGATGAGTTCATCTACTATGAAGACTTGGAACGGCTAACTGGCACTCCTCCCAGGATCGAGCAGGATCTACCCGAAAAGAAGAGAGAGGCCTTCCAGCTCTTAGTGGACTCCGTGGTCGCCCTGGTCCGTGAGAATAAGGAGGTTCTTTGGTCCTCCTTGGTCAAAGAGACGATGAAGCGGAAAAAACCCTCGTTCAATGAGTCCTACCATGGCTACCGAACCTTCAGTGACCTCCTCGAAGATGCAGAGAAGGAAGGGATCATCCGACTCCGAACCGATTCCCGAAGCGGCACCTATGTCATCACCGGTTTTGGTAAAGAACAGAGAAAGAGTGAGACAGAGGAAGTGAAAAAATTGAAGGAACGGGAAATTCGAAAGGAACAGAAAACTCAAAAACCACGGACAACCCAGAAACCACATTGGCGCCCACGGCAAAGGAGGCCAAAAACCAAGGCATCGGCAACCATTTCTGCTCCGACGATTGCCGAATCCACAGGTTCCGAACCTGCTCTCTCGGAATCTCCTGCTTCAACGGAACCTTCATCATCAGAACCCAATGCCTTAGAAACATAACCGTGATATGACAGGACAACGCGAGTTCACCTCTCCTGCTTCCTTCTAACCCCTTCCCCCCTTGTGGGGGAAGGTTGGGATGGGGGGAATGGATAAGATTAATGCCAGAGAACTAAGGAAAAATCTCACAGAAGCTGAACGAACTTTATGGAGGCATCTTCGTCTTCGTCAGTTTGGGGGTTATAAGTTTCGCAGGCAGCAACCCATTGGCAACTATATTGTCGATTTTGTTTGTTTGGAGAAGCGCTTGATTATTGAACTGGATGGAGGACAACATTCCGAACAAATTGCCTACGATTCGGAACGCACTGCATGGCTAGAAGAACAGGGCTTTTCTATATTGAGATTCTGGAATAATAAAGTCTTAAAAGAGATCGAAGCAGTCAAACAGGTTATCATGGAAGCATTGGGTTGTAAATCTCACACCCCCCACCTCGATCCTCCCCCACAAGGGGCTGGTCTTAGCACACACTTGACACAGGGGGTGCGATAATAGGTTTTTACAATGTTATGTACCGCGATTGTAAAAATCCAATTAGTTTTCAACTTGTTACCCTCCCCTCCCTCGATGGGAGGGGATTGAGGGGAGGGTGAAAGAAGGCCATTTTGTCCACCCCCACCCTCGCCCTCCCCCATCAAAGGGGGAGGGGATAATTTACCGTTATTATGAGAGATTTTCATACCCCCTGTGCCAAGTATGTGTAAGGACCAGCACAAGGGGGGAGGAGATGAATTGGAAGGCCTCCCCCGCAAGCAGGAGGAGATAATTTGGGAGACCTGTGGCATAAGGGGGGAATAAGGTGGGGGTAATGCATAGCCGATGGGTGAGAAAAAAATTTCTCTTTTTCATTTTCGTTTTCATCTCCCTTGACCTCACCCCCAAGATTTTACTTGCTTTCCGCGATCTCGGCATTCCTGTGAAAGAAGCTGTTTGCTGGGGAGCTTATGTCGGACCAGGAAAGACGGGAGAGAAGGATACAATTTATCTCTCCTTTGGACAGTATCAAGCACCTCTTTTCCTACTCGCAGTCAATCCCGATACGGGTGTCATCGGACAATTTAAAGGGCCTCTCTCGTCTGAAATGGGTTCATGGGGATTTACGATCGATCAGGAGAATCGAACCTACCTTGGAAGTTATTATCACGCCCACCTCCTTCGCTTCGATCCAAAAAAGGAGAAGTGGGATGATCTCGGACAACCCAGCGGTGAAAAGGAATCTTTCATCTGTAGCCTAACAACAGCACCTGATGGGAAGATCTGGGGTGGGACCTTTCCCTCTGCAAATCTTTTTTCTTACGATCCAAAGACCGGAGAAAGCGAGAATTTTGGTCGGATGGATCAGGAACAGTTTTATTGTTACCCAACAGCAGGGGAGGATGGATTGATCTACTGTGCGATCCAGTTTGAGAAGATAGACATCGTCGTTTTCGATCCAAAGACGAAATCCAAGATCTCCCTCATCCCCCCAGAGGGCCGAAAACCCGGACGCGTGAATTTAATCAAGGGGAAAGATGGAAAGATCTATGCAAAACTCTCCGCTCATGAACAATGGTCTCGGATCGAAGGAGGAGAAAAGCTTGTTCCGATCTCTGAGTCGGATATCTCCTTTCCCCCCAGGGGTCTTCCAGATGGCCGACAGTTTCACCTTGTTGACAATAATACCCTTAACATTGAGAATCCACTGACGAAGGAGAAAAAAGAGATTCCTCTCCATTACGATGCATCGGGTGCCTATATCTTTGTCGTTGGTGCTGGGCCGGATGGCAGAATTTATGGAAGCAGTATGCTCCCACTGCGACTTTTTGTCTATGATCCTGAGAATAAGACGCTCACAAATCTCGGGAAAGCCTCTCATGCAACTGGCGAAATTTATTCGATGGGGAGCCTTGATGGTAAACTCTACCTTTGTTCCTATCCTGATGCCAGGCTTTCAATCTATGATCCGAAAAGGCCTCTACAATTTGGCGATAAGGGAGGCTCCAATCCGAGAGACCTCGGTCCCATGGGTGAAGGGCAGTATCGCCCAAGGACAATGATTGCCGGACCCCATGGGAAGGTCTATATCGGAAGCTATCCTGACTACGGTCTTCACGGCGGAGCCATTAGTGTCTATGATCCAATGAACAATGAAAAGAGGGTCTATCGCCATATTGTTCAGAATCAGAGCATTGCTTCTCTGGCTTACATCGAAAAATTAGATCTCATTGCGGCAGGAAGTTCTGTAAGGGGTGGAACGGGAACACGAGCTATTGAGAAAGAAGCAAAGCTCATCCTTTGGGATCCGAAAGAAGAAAAAAAGATTTTCGAGATAATTCCTGTTCGAGAGGCAAAGACGATCCTCTCCCTCGCAGCAACTACCAATGGACTCCTTTACGGGATCACAGACAATGACAAGATTTTTATCTTCGATTCAGAGAAGAGAGAGATCAAAAGGGTTTTCGATCTCGGCTTCAAGGAGCCGAGAGAGATCTCTCTGCAAATCGGGCCAGGCGGAAGGCTCTATGGACTGGCTAAAGAGGCCATCTTTGTTATCGATCTGAGAAACGATCAAATATCCCTCTTGGCTAAACCTCCTGTCCCGATTGATTCGGGGATGGCGATGATGGGCCGAAAAATCTATTTTGGTTCCGGTACAAATCTCTATGAGTTTGAAATTCCTTTGGAGCTTTCTCCTAAAGTAACCGAGTAATATCCTCAGCAACCTTCGGATAATCAGTGAGCATCTTCATATCGTGGCCGGGGAAGAGAAGATCGAGGGAGGAAACCTTCGCCTTCAATTTATCATAGGTCTTCATCCAGGAAACCATGTCGGCAATGAAGCAACTTGGGATTTCTTCTTCATAATTCCTGAAAATGTGGGCGCAGTCTGATCCAACAATAGCTGTGCCCTTGGCGGTATTCACTGCGACCACTTGAAGCCCAGGGGTGTGACCGGGTGCAAAAAGGAGCTCAACACCAGGAAGCATCCCTTGATCTCCATTGATGAGCATTAATCTCTTCGTGCCTTCGAGTTTGGCAAGATAAGCATTTCCCACAGGGTCAGAGAGCATGAGGAAGGGAGGCTTCTGGGCTACCGGATCTTTAATCCAGAAGTTGAATTCCTTTTCTTGAACATAAAATGTTGCATTAGGAAAGAGCTCTGCTCCATTGGCGTGGTCAAAATGAATATGGGTAATCACCACTTTCTTAACCTGTGATGCTTCAACCCCGATCCTCGCTAACACTCGAACTGGATTGACATAACCCTGAAGCTGCATTTGCTGGGCAAGAGTTGGAGCGACACCGCAATCTACGATCAGGGTCTCGTTATTTCCTTTGATGACCCAGAGGTAGTAATTGATATCGGTCTCTTTATCCCATCCCATATTCCAGAGGACCTTGGCCACTGGACGAGTAAAGGGGCCTGCATATTTGACCGCGTAGATTTCGTAGATCGGTAATGAGGTTGACATGTTGATTCTCCTCCCCTCACCCCATCCCTCTCCCGCCAGGGGAAAGGGGAAGGCTGAGAGAATAACCGAGCGGCTCTATTGTTTAACGTCTTTGGAGGATTTCCTTGAACTCTTTGAAACGTTCCTCTTCTTCTCGGATCAATCTGTGGGCCTCTTCGATTGAGATGGGTTCAAAGTGAACTCTGTCTCCTGGTTTGAGTTGGGCGACCCTGGTTAAATCCGTAGAGATAACTGTAGCAATTTTGGTATAACCTCCGGTGACCAGCTCGTTAAGGATGATGATGGGTTTTCCATCGCCAGGCACTTGAATGGCACCTGAGATGAGACCTTCCGAAATGATCGACTCCTCCACATCGGCTCGTCTTTCGATCTTGGGGCCTTCCAATCGTACTCCCATTCTATCGCATTGGGGAGTGACCTGATAGGATGAGGTACAAAATGTTTGGAATCCCTTTCCCGTAAAATGGAGATCCTGAGGCCCAGGGACGACTCTGAGAATTACTTCCTTATCGAAGGAAGGAATCCAATCACTCGGAAATCGGAGACCTATTTTATTCAAGGAGGATGGACGGTCGAGTGTATAAAGAATGTCTCCCCGTCTCAGTGCCCTTCCCTCTAAGCCGCCAAATTTCCCGGATAGATAGGTCGAACTGCTCCCCATGATTTTTGGGACAACGAATCCACCGCTCAAGGCCAGATAGGCACGACAACCCTCGTGAACCCTTTTAAAGGCGATGACATCGCCTTCCACCAGAAGATGGGTCCTCCACATATCGAAGGGTTCCCCATTTAATGTAGGGGAAAGATTTCCACCCGTGATGGCAATGACGACCTCTCTCAGTGCTTTTAACTTGAGCCCCATGACCATCGTCTCGAGGCATGCCTCTTCTTCTTCGTTTCCCACCAGTAAGTTTGCAATCCTGAAGGAATAGGGATCTAACGCACCAGAGGGGGGAACTCCGTACTGACTGAAACCATAGCGGCCGATATCCTGAACCGTCGTCAGAATGCCGGGCTCGAGTATTTCAAAGGCTTCTAATTTTTCCATCTTCGAACTCCCACAATATATCTATCCCTTCTCTCTTGGTGGCCTCCTGCCCGGAGGGGAGGGTTGGGTTGAGGGTGCCGCTGGGAAATAAGAGCTAACTTAGACGTAGCGTCATTCCCGCCAGGGAAGGGGAGATAAGTTGTGTGATTGCCTCCTATTTGTGCCATTCTTTAAATTCTTTTTCGCTGATCGGGTAGAACTGCACGAGGTCTCCCATTTGAAGTAGAGCGGGAGGTTCGCTCCTGGGATCGAATATTTTGACAGGGGTTCGACCGATGATCTGCCAGCCTCCTGGACTCTCCATGGGATAGATTCCTGTCTGCTTCTGTGCTATAGCCACAGAGCCAGCAGGAACCGATAACCTCGGTGTTTTGAGCCGGGGAGTAATCAATGCATCAGGAAGCTCTCCCATATATGGATAACCAGGCATGAAGCCAATCATATAGATGAAATAGGGTTTGCTGCAGTGGAGTTGGATCACCTCATTATGAGAGATGCGGTGATACTGGGCCACAAAGTCCAAATCCGGCCCGTAAGGGTCTCCATAGACTACAGGGATTCGGGTTAATTTTGGCTCTGGAAATGGAGTTTGTCGAAGTCCATACTCCAACTTCTCCAATCCTTTTTTTAAATCGTCGATGGATAGGATCAATGGATCATAAATGATGAGCAAAGACCGATAAGTGGGAACTGTTTCAATGATACCCTTGATTGCCTCGGTTTGGATGGCCAGGGCCATCCTCCTCACCTTCTCATTGGTTTCAGAACTGATCTCCTCTCCAAATTCGAGGAGAAGACCGCGATCACCCATCAACAGAAAATGTGTTTCAGAATAAAGGCCCATTTATCTATTGATAATAGTTAGGAGTTATTAGTTCGGAGTTCGGAGCTTTTTTATTTTAAATACTCCGAACTCTGAACTCCGAACTTATTACTAAACAAACCTCTTCATCGGTGTCACTTCGACACCTGCCGCCTTCAAACCCTCACGAATTTTTTTGACCATCTGGACTGCAGCGGGATTGTCTCCATGGACGCAGAGTGTATCTGCCTTCAGATCGATCTCTGTCCCATCGATGGCGATCACCTTACCTTCCAGGGCCATCTTTAATGCCCTTTGCGCGACGACCTCATGATCGTGAATCACCGCTCCCTTCTCTCTTCGAGAGACTAAAGAACCATCCTTATTATAGGCTCGGTCAGGAAAGGCTTCAAAAGCGATTCGGATACCATAACGTCTTCCGATCTCCAGGAGGGGATCCCTTTTAGAAGGGGCAAGAACGACGAGAATGATTTCTTGATCTGTCCTGGCCACCCCCTCTGCCATCGCCTCCCATATCTTGGGATTCGCTACTGCCATATTGTAAAGCGCTCCGTGAGCCTTCACATGTTGAAGTCTCAACCTATGAAAGCGCGCAAAGGCCTGCAGCGCCCCTGTTTGATAGAGGATATAGTCCTGGATTTCCTCCAGTGTAGCATCGATGTTTCTTCGACCAAAACCGATGAGATCCGGAAATCCTGGATGAGCCCCCACTTCTACCTCATACTGCTTTGCTAAGGAGATCGTCTTTCGCATCACCCCCGGGTCTCCTCCGTGGAATCCACACGCAATGTTGGCAGAGGTGATATGGGGGATCACCTCTTCATCGAGCCCCAATTTGTAAGCGCCAAAACTTTCCCCAACATCAGAATTCATGTCGATTTGGATCTTCCTGTTCATACCCCCTCCTCCAATACCATTTGGATGGCCCCTTTGGGACAGATAGATGCACAGATTCCACACCCCTTGCAATAATCTAAATCGATCACAACCTCACCGGTCTCTTCACTGCGTGTGATGCACAGGTCTGGACATAAGAGGCTACAGATCTCACACGATTCACATTCTCTTAAACCCAGGCAGCGCTGGGCCTCTTTAAGGGCCTCTTCCTTAAGTAGACCGAGTTCAACTGGAGAGAATCCCTCTCTTCGTTCTTTGAGTGGAAGTGTTCTCCGTTTAGGACTTCGCCTCACTTCTTTTTTGCATTCCTTGGCCATTCTTATCCTTTGAATAATGTCAAATTAAATCCAAAAGCCCAAATGAGATGCCGAAATCGAAGATCCTGAATCAAGTTCAGGACCTGGTTCGGCATGACAAGAATGTCATTCTGAACTCGTTTCAGAATCCAATTTTGAACTTTGACATTCATTTGACATTTGGATTTTGACATTTGGAATTAGAAAGTTTCATCCACTGAGGTACTGATAAATTGACTTCGCTCCTTTCTTTCCTGCAGCGATCGCATCGATTGCCCAGCCTGGCCCTGTCACCACATCTCCACCCGCAAACACGCCTTTCAAACTGGTTTCACCCGTTTCTGGATTAACTCGGACCGTACCGTCTTGATTGATCTCTAATCCTTTTAAAGCCCTTCGATCGACTCTTTGGCCGATCGCTGCAATGATGGTATCTGCATGGACCCTGAAATTGGAACTTTCGATTGGAACCGGAGTTTTCCTTCCGGTCCCATCGGGTTCACCAAGCCTCATCCTGATGCATTCCATTCCAGTCGCTCTCTCCCCCTTCCCAAAAATCCTAACAGGGCTGGAGAGAAGATGGATCTTTATCCCTTCCCGGATTGCCTCTTGCACCTCTTCTGGTATTGCAGGCATCTCCTTCCTCGATCTTCGGTAATAGATCTCAACCACCTCTGCACCCAGACGGATCGCTGAACGAGAAACATCGACAGCTACATTCCCTCCCCCAATGACAGCTACCCTTCTGCCGATCTCTATTCTCTTTCCCAAATTGACATCCCTCAAGAACTCCACACCGGGAAGAACTCCCTGGAGCACTTCACCCGGGATATTTAATTTTAAACTATGATGAGCTCCAATCGAAAGAAAGACCGCCTGGAAGCCAAGTTTTTGAAGGGATTTGCCGTTCCCTTCAAAGTGAAAACGATGATCTGTCTTCATCTCGACGCCCAAATCTCTGATCCCATCGATCTCCATTTTAAGGATATCCCTGGGCAATCGAAATTCCGGAATCCCGACGGCCAGCATTCCTCCGAGTACAGGCAGGGCTTCCAAGATCGTCACTCCGTAACCGAGGAGGCTCAAGTCGTTGGCAGCAGCCAGGCCAGCCGGACCAGAGCCGATCACCAAAATCTTCTCACGCCTTTTCTTTGATGATTTCCTCCTTAACTTCTTTCCCTCTCTTTCGTATTCTGCAACGAACCGTTTGAGTAACCGGATCGGGACTGGCTGATCCACATGGCTCCTCAAACAGGCCTCCTCACAGAGGTGGTGACAGATGAATCCACAGACCGCAGGCAGGGGATTGACCTCCCGGATCAACTCCAGTGCCTCTTTTAACTTTCCTTTAGCAATAAGACCCACATAGCCCCTTGTATCCTGATGAATGGGACAGGCCTCCTGGCAGGGAGGTAGAGGGACCTTCTCTTTTAGTGGTATTCTCGCGATTTTCTCGCTATAGAGAGACCCTCGAAGGCTCTTTTCTTCCTCTCGATACTCAGGGATGAGTTCCGCAGGACATCCCCGAATGCAGACATTGCAGGTTTGACATTTCTCAGAGTGGATAACCGGTTTGGAAGTTCTCCCCTCAACCATGGACTCGCCTCCCCAGATCGATTCCAATCCGAAGGGCTTTGAGATTGAGGCTTCGGAAGCGTTCACTCACATGGGTATGTATTGCCTTTCGGATGGCCCTTAGAGATACGATCTTTGTGGTCTCGATGAGGGCACCTAAGAGAACAATGTTGGCTACCTGTTTGTTCTTCAATTTCTTGATCGCATATTCGGTGGCAGGAATTCCCATCTGGCGCACGTTCAAATCCTCCTTGATGGTCACCAAACTTTGATCATAGAGAATGAACCCGGTGGATTCCTTTACGTCTCCACAATAGAGGCTATAGGCGCCCTGGGACAGGGCGACCAGGATGTCGGCTGTGACCAGGTGAGGAAAATCAATGAGCCCGTCGGCGAACACGATCTCCGCTTTGCATCCCGAGCCCCTCGCCTGTGCACCGTAGGAGTTCGACCCAGAGACATGCTTGCCGTCAATCACACCGGCCTCGCCAAGGAGAACACCGGCAAGGACAACGCCTTGGCCTCCGAATCCGCTCAGACGCACCTGCTTTATTTCTGCCATTTGAGAAATTCTCCGGTAATGATCTTTTCAGCCAACTCCTCCTCGGTCAATCCCTTGGCATCCTCTTCCAGGATACACCGCTGGATGAGGTCCTGAATCATCTCTTCTGGCCGATCAAGTCGATTCCGTCTTCCGAATTGTGTTGGGCAAGGGGAGAGGACATCGATGAAAGAGAATCCAACATGAAGGAGTGCCTTTTTGATAGAGCCGATGAGCGAGATGGGTTGGGTCACAGCAAATCGGGCTGCGTAGGTGGCCCCTGCTGCCTCCACTAACTTACAGAGATCGAAGGGGCGGTAAGGATTCCCCTCCCCTGTGGTTGAGGTTTTAGAACCTTTCGGCGTGGTCGATGCAACCTGTCCCCCCGTCATGCCATAAATCATATTGTTCGCACAAATAACTTTTAGGTCGATATCCCTCCTCGCAGCATGGATGAGGTGGTTTCCGCCGATCGAAGAGAGGTCTCCATCTCCGCTCACCACCATCACACAAAGATCGGGGTTGAAGAGTTTGGCCCCTGTGGCAAAGGCCAATGCCCTCCCATGAAGGGTATGGAGGGTATCTCCATTAAAGTGGGGGCTCGGAATCCATGCAGCACAACCTATGCCTGAGACAAAAAGCATCTTCTTCATATCCAATTTTAATTCATCGATCGCCCTCAAGATGAGACCCATCAATATGCCGTGGCCACAGCCCGGGCAGAAGGGTGTGGATTTCACACCCGGCCGAAGGTATTTCTCCATTGCCCTAACCATCATTGAACCCCGTCCTGTACTGAGCTATGCGGTTATCAGTCTCTTGTCATAAACCGGAGTGGGGTGATAGGGGGATGAGGAGATGGGGTGAGATTTAAGTTTTCCTTCAGCCCCCTACCTCCCCATTTCCCCAACTCCCTATACGTTCTTCAAAACTTCAATGATCTTTTCGGGCCGGATGATTTCACCGCTCGTCTGCCCGAAAGAAATCACATCACCTGAACAGTATTTTTTTACCTCACCCGCCACCTGTCCCTGATTCATCTCCGGAATAAAAACCTTTTTCGCCTTTGCCGTTGCCTCTCGAACAGCTTCTTCCGGAAAAGGCCATAGGGTTTTCAGCCTTAAGAGACCCAACTTGAATCCCTCCTTCCGCATTCGTTTCACCACATAGAGGCTTGTCCGGGCTGTGAATCCGTAAGTGATAATCACGACCTCCGAGTCATCAATCAAATGAGACTCTGTTTCAACGATCTTCTGCCTGTTCTTAATGATCTTCCGGTTGATCCGTTCCACCAGCTCGGCATGGACCTCTGGTTCATCGGTCTTCCGAAATCCATAGGCATCATGGGTGGAACCGGTGATGGCGAGTCTTTCTCCCTCCCCAAAAGCGGGCATGGGTGGAACGCCATCTTCTTCCTCCGTTCCAAAGGGAGCCTTTCCCTTCCCTTTCTTTCGATCCCAGACCTCTATCCTTGCAGGAATCGATATATTCTCTCTCAAATGCCCCACCGTTTCCTCAGACAGGACCATGGCAGGAACGCGATAGCGTTCACTCAAATTGAAGGCACGAAGCGTGAGGTCGTACATTTCCTGAACGGACCAGGGAGAAAGGGCAATCACCTGATAGTCTCCATGGGACCCCCACTTGGCCTGCATAATGTCCCCGCTTCCCACCTTGGTCGCCTGTCCGGTACAGGGACCAGCTCTCTGGACATCGATGATGACACAAGGTGTCTCCGTAAAGGCGGCGTATCCGATCGATTCCTGCATCAGACTGAATCCAGGCCCTGAGGTGGCTGTCATCGCCTTGGCACCTGCCCAAGAAGCTCCAATCACTGCAGAGATGGAGGCGATCTCATCCTCCATCTGAATAAATACCCCTCCTACCTCCCTCAATCGCAGAGGCATCCTTTCCATGATCTCACTTGAAGGGGTGATGGGATAGCCCGCATAAAATCGACATCCTGCGGCAATGGCCCCCTCTGCGGCCGCTTCGTTTCCTGAAAGATAATAAACTCCTGTGGCAAAGGTGCTTTTGACCCATCTGGATGGCATTGATCGTTCCCTTAAGCTTTAAGCTCAAATCCCCGCCTTGTCGGCGGCCAGCTTCATATCAAGAAAACCCTTGACAAATATTAATTTAAAAGAGATAAATAAATCAATAAGTAAAAAGTAAGGGAGGTGAGAAAATTATGTCGTGCGGAATGAAACATCCCAAAACCAAGAAGACAACAAAAAAGAAAGCCACATCGAAAAAGAAGTAGTTTGGGCGAAGGATTTTTAAATTCAAAGCCATTATTGAGAGCTCTGAAAAAGTAATATACGCTCTCTTGATTACACAGATTTTCCTGATTTTTCAATGCATTTCGTATCTGTGTAATCGGTCTCTAATTGATGCAATCAGAGATTTCTGGACTTTTCCAGAAATATACTTATTTTTTTCTTGACAATGACAGGGATTTTTGTTATCCGTTTTCTCTATACACTGATTTGCCTACATATTTTTTTGAAATATCAGTATTTATATTCTTTAACGAAAGGAGGTGAGGGGTAATGAGGAAATGGGTGAGTATCTTTTTGGCATTGGCGATGTTAGCAGTTTTCTCCTTTGGATGTGCAGGGATACAGAAAGACGCAAAGATTAAATGTCCAAAATGCGGCGCCGTTTTCACAGTGGAAGAGGGAGTAATGGAGCTTCAGAAGAAGGGTTACTAACCTGCCCCCTTAAAAAAACGGAACTGACTTCTTGGAGGAAAGAGAGAGTGAATTTTAAAAGGGAAGAGAGAAACTCTTCCCTTTTTATTTTAATTTCCTTACTCATCTAAAATTAATGTTCATTCAACTGGTTTGTCATAGAAGCCGTATTTTGAGGGAGTTCATATATTTCTCTAAGGAAGTTAAAAAAGAAGCTTACAGAATTTTGACAGGGTTCAAAAAATAATTTAGATTTTTCTTGAGATCTTTACCCCGTTAGAAAACCCCGGCATTTATGCCGGGGATGGTATAAACAGAGAGCATCAGCTCCTTGCAAAGGCGGGGTCAAAGCCCCACCTTTCTAACGGGGTTTATTTTGAGATGGTTGTGAAAAAAAGGATCCTTTTCATATTATGGATCATGGCGGGGGTCAATGCATTTCTTATTCCACCCCTTCAGGGAGAGACCCCTGCTTCTTCTGTCCAGCCTGATTGCCCTTCCTGTCCTTCCTTTGGTGTCCAGAGATTCCAGGAAAGAAAGGAGGCCCCGCACTTTTCCTTGAAGTGTTTGGATGGGAATACCATTGCTCTCAAGGACCTCAAAGGAAAACCGGTCTTATTGGTGTTCTGGGCCACTTGGTGTCCAAGTTGTAAAGAGGAGCTTCCTGTTTTGGATAAATCGTTTACAGGAAAGAGAGACCAATTGACTATCCCTCTGCTTGCTATTGATGGGGAGAAGGAGAAAAGGGTGCAACAGTTCATCAAAGAAAGCAAGATCACTCTCCCTGTCCTCTTGGATCCGAAAGAGAAGATCGCCCGAACCTATGGGGTCAAATTCATTCCCGCAGCATTTCTTATCGATCGAGAAGGAATGATGGTAGGTTCGATCATAGGAGAGAGGGATTGGTCTTCGCCAGCCGCTTGGTCTTGTATAAAGGAACTTTTTTGTCTTCATTAAAAATACCATCATTTCAAAGGTTCTCACCCCCGATCCTTTCGGTTTGATCCATATTTTCGATTTTTCCATACCTTGCTTTTAGTAAACCCCGTTAGAAAGAGGGGGCTTTGACCCCGCTTTTAAAAGGAGCTGATGCTTTCTACTTATAACATCGCGAGCATACAGGCTTGTATTTTCTAACAGGGTAAAGGGGGGAGATTTTTCTAACGGCGGAAAGAGGAAGGTATTTCAGCGGAAGGGTTTTCGATGTTGACGATGGCCGAAAAGATGTTTCCCCCTAAATATCTTGGGATCAGCTGAGAGAGTTCTCCGATAATCTCTTGAGCCCTTTCTCTTCCCACCTCACCCAGGACATCGATGGGAATGAAGATGTTTCTCGTCTTCTCGGTGGCTTTATCTTTCTCGCATTGACGCCATACCCAATTTCTGGTCAGGATCTCTTGATCATCCCGATAGACCAATTCTCCTTTCGGCACGATGATCGTCTCGGCCCCACCCATCGGAGTAAAGGGTTCCCAACCCTCTGCAAACATAAGGTAGATATTCCCCTGAAGGGTATCCAGGTCATGGCCTCCCATGGGAACCAAATATCTCAAAGAGACACTGTTGTAGAGATCGACGAGAGAGTTGATCTTCGGAAAAGGTTCTCCTTTCAGAATCCTCTTTGCCATGGATTCAACAGAACTTGGAAATTTACTTCCCGAAATGCCCAATTTGGAGAAGGCCGTTCTCCAGGGTTTGATCCTTGGATGTTCCTGTGCCTTTTCTGCAATAAAATTTTTTCTCATCTCCTCAATCGCCTGAGTGAGAAGATCGTCAATTTCCTTGACGGGATGGGTATTGTCTACATCCATTGCCACGACCATCCCGATGGTGAGATCGGACAGGAGACTGAATAACTCCTTCTGAATAGAAAAGAACATCCTTTCCTCCTTTTACCCTCGAAGCTCGAAAGGAACCTAATGGGATTTCTATCCCCCCCTAACACTCTCCCAATCAAATGTCAACCCATATTTCTATTAGCTATCAGCCATCAACCCTTAGCTAACTCTCCTTGACGAGAGAAATCATTTCCTTTATAGTGGCAGTCGATGGAAATAAAGCCAACCATATTGGTTGTAGACGACGAGCCAGGAGCAAGGCAGTCCCTTGAAGTCATTCTTGAGGATGATTTTCATGTTTTGACTACCGGAAGTGGTCAAGAGGCCCTGAAGATCGTTCAAAAAGAACACGTCGATCTCGTTCTTTTAGATGTCCATATGCCTGAAATGGATGGGTTGGAGGTCCTTCGCAAGATAAAAGAACAGGATGAGGAGATCGATGTGATCATGGTCTCCGCACTCAATCTGGCTCGAAAAGCTGTCAATGCTATCAAATGGGGTGCTTATGATTATATCACCAAGCCTTATGAGCCAGAGGATATCCTTTCCACTGTGGCTCGGGTGATCAATAAACGAAACCTCCATAAAGAATTAGATTTTCTCCGCAGAGAGGTGGAGGTATCTCGCGGCTTTGACCTGATCATCAGTCAAAACAAGACGATGCTCGAAATCTTTGAAATGGTCAAAAAGGTCGCATTCACTTCCACCAATATTTTGATCACAGGAGAAAGCGGGACGGGCAAGGAACTGATTGCCCGCTCCATTCACCGTCAAGAGAATCGAAAAAAGGGACCCTTTGTGGCTATTAATTGTGCTGCCATTCCCTCTGAGTTGATGGAAAGTGAGATGTTCGGCCACGAAAAAGGAGCTTTCACCGGCGCTCATACACGGACGATTGGAAAGTTTGAGTATGCCAATGGAGGGACCCTTTTCCTCGATGAAATCTCTGTGTTGAGATCAGATCTTCAGGCAAAACTTCTTCGAGTGCTGCAAGAGAGGGAGATCGAACGAATCGGGTCGAATAAACCTGTCAAAGTCGACATCCGGGTCATTTCAGCTACCAATACCAATCTGGAGAGGGCTGTCGGTCAAGGGCAATTTCGACAAGACCTTTACTTTCGGCTCAATGTCGTTCCTATCTCCATTCCCCCTCTTCGGGAGAGAAAGGAAGATATCCCACTTTTAGCTAAACACTTCCTCAATAAGTTTAATATGGCCTTCAACAAAAAGATCCCAGGATTTACTGAAAAGGCTTTGGATGTCCTTACCCGATATCATTGGCCTGGAAATATCAGAGAATTGGAGAACCTGATCGAACGGATCGTCGTACTCTCGTCTAGTGAGGAAAAGATTGAGTTGAAGCATATCCCTCTTGAAATCTTAATGGATTCAGGTCAAGACATCCATGAAGTGGAAGTGAAAAAAGGAGGGCTTATTAAAATCAGGGAGGCCATTGAAAAACGGATTATTCTCAATATCCTCGAAGTCAGTCAGTGGAATCAGACGGAAGCGGCAAATATCCTCAAGGTGAACCGCAATACCCTCATCCAGAAAGCAAAGCAGTTAGGCATCCCTTTAAAAAAATAGAATCCCTCCTTTGATTTTAGATTGCATATTAAAGATTTTTTATTCCACATTCTGCAATCCGCATTCTGCATTCGGTTTCATTGCCCATTTTTTCATTGATTGCCTATAATCATGTGCAGTTGCAACTCTCTCAATCAAATCAAGTAGTTTGGCCCTCTCTCCCCTCGGTTTTTCATTTCACTGCCTATAGAAATAAACAGTGAATCTAACAAGTGTTTTCCACGTACTAAAAAGAGCCTCTCCAAAAAATCCTTTAATAACAATGAATTAATCATCACTCCCAATATAAATAATTTTCCTTTTCCCCTGGCACCCATCTTGCTCTTTATTAAAAATGTTCTCCTCATTCTTTTTCTTACAAATTCATCTAAAAAGGAGGTGATACCATGAAGAAGATCGCGATTGAGCTGCTCATCATCGCAGCGACAGTGATGACCTATGTGCTGCCCGTTTTGGCCGAAGGCGGCGGATACTAATCTAACCTCCTGTTCTCAGATTAGGGAGCAAAAAGAAAGCATAACCTTTTGGTTGTGCTTTTCTTTTTAAATAACCTTTGACATCTTTCTCATTTCTGCCTATATATATCTAAAAATTCAAAAAATTATTAGATGGTTCGACCTTGAAAAAATATAAAAAAATTTTCATTTTCATATTTTTGCATTTACTGACTTTGTCATATCTTTTCATTCCTTTGCAAGATATCTTTGCAGAAATAAAGAGTGAGAAGGAAATCCCCATAAAAGGAGGGGTTTACCGAAGGCCCCTCGAATTCAGTCCAAAAACCTTGGACCCAGCCCTATCCATAGACATGTATGCAGTAACTGTCATCCAGCAAGTTTTCGATGGCCTGGTACAATTTGACAAAGATCTGAATATCATCCCAGCCATTGCCAAATCATGGAAGATTTCTTCTGATGGTCTCACGTATATTTTCTTCTTGAGAGAAGGAGTTAAGTTCCATAACGGAAGAGAAGTCACTGCTGATGACTTTGTTTATTCAATGACCCGAATTGTCGATCTTAAAACGAAATCTCCTGCCGCCAGTTTATTGGATCGAGTTCTTGGATTTAAAGAATTCCAGGAAGGGAAAGCTAATCATGTTAGAGGTCTTAACGCCGCAGGGAAATATATATTCGAAATAAAATTATCAGAACCCTATTCTCCATTCCTCTCTATTTTAGGAATGAATAAATTCAAGGTACTACCGAAAGAAGAGGTGGAAAAATCAGGTGTTGATTTTGGAAAATCTCCAGTAGGGACAGGACCTTTCAAGTTCGTATCGATGAAGGAAGGTGAGGAGATCGTTCTCGAAGCCAACCATAATTATTTTGAAGGAAGACCTTCCCTCGATAAGATCGCCTTCATCATCTTTCATGGCAGCCCGAGGGAGAAAATTTTTAGTCGTTTTAAAGAAAGAGAATTAGAAGACTCGCCTATCCCATTCAAAGAGGTTGAAGATGTGACCAAGTCTAAACAATACATCTTTCTCCAAAAACCTACCCTCTCTCTTCGGTTTTATGGTTTGAACACCCAAATCGAACCATTAAAAATAGAAAAGGTAAGAAGGGCTATTAATTTTGCTGTTCCGAAAGAGGAGATTGGGAGAGAGATCTTGAAGGGGATGGCCCTTCTTACAGACCGCATTATCCCCTTAGGGATGCCGGGTTATACTCCGGGTAAAGTAAGTCTGGGATATCAACCTCAAAAGGCAAAAGAACTTCTTCGTGAATCAGGCTATGAAGAAGAAAAGGGAATACCTCCAATTGGATTCTGGTCAGCAGCTAAATCGGAACTGGCAGTTAAGGAATTGGAAATGGTGAAATACTCTCTTTCCCAGATTGGTATTACTCTCAATATTGAATACGAAACTCATTGGCCAAAATTTCAAGAACTCCTCTCATTGAAAAAGGCACCCATGTTTATGTATGCCTGGTATGCAGATTTTCCAGATCCTGATAATTTCTTGGGAATTCTCTTTCATTCCAAATCAAAATATAATTATACAGCCTATCATAATTCAAAAGTGGACCGTCTCCTCGATAAGGCAAAAACAGAAAGAGATTATCTAAAACGAATGGAGATGTATCGAAAGATCGAAGAGATTGTTTTGGAAGACGCACCCATCGTCCCCATGGTGAACCATTTATTCCAAATGGTATACCAGCCATATGTCAGGGGGGTTGAGGTGAATGCCCTCGGCGGTCCTTATATCCCGATGAAAAAAATCTGGCTAAAAAAGGGAGAATAGTCCCCTGATTTCTGAATCCAGATGGATTCTATAAAAGATCGCAAATCTATTCGCCTTCAGACAAGACTCATTTTCTACTCCGCTCTTCTTATCCTCCTTCTCATGGGTTTGATCATCATTTTAGTGGAGAAAAGGCAGTCCGAAACTATTCAGGAAGAGGCTCAAAAAAGAGGAAAGTCCATCGCCCAAAATTTGGCTGCGGTGAGCACGAATGCCCTTCTCACTTACAATTATGTTGTTTTAGAACAGAATGCAGAGAAAATTGCCCTCGAAGAAGATATCGCCTATGTGATCATTCACGATAAAGAGGGAAAGGTGGCTGCATACAGCCAACATGATGAAAAACAGGGCACGATCCTGAACGATCAGTTGAGTCAGAGAGCCGTTTCGGCGAAGGAGCCATTGATCCAGACTGCATCCTCCGGGGAAAAGAAGACGCGCATTTTGGATATCTCGATCCCTGTTTATATTAAAGAATCTCAAGAGAAGTGGGGAACCATTCGGATCGGCCTCTCTTTGGAGAGAATGTTCGGCCAGATATTAAAGACTCGCCTCAACCTTCTCTTTTTGGGCATGGTCGCCATTCTCCTTGGGATACTTGGATCAATTTTCTTCGCCAGACGAATTACCCAACCGATTTCGAAGTTGGTGAAGACTACGATCTCTGCCGCCGAAGGAGACCTCGAACAAACAATCGATATTCGCACCGGAGATGAAATTGAAGAACTGGGAAAGAATTTCAACCATATGATCGAACAGATCCGTCTCCATCGAAATGAATTGGAAAACCGCCTTCGAGAAATCACCTCCCTCAAGGCCTATAATGATAATATTTTATCTTCGATGACCAATGGGCTGATCACCATTGATCTGGAGAAAAGGATCATTACCCTCAATAAGATGGCGGAACGAATTTTGGGAAAAAGGAGAGACGAGATGATAGGTCTCTCGCTGGAGCAGGCTTTGGGTGAGCACCATCCCCTTTACCGAATGATGACCGAAACATTGTTGCATGAAGAAGGATTATTCTATCCGGAATTGGAGTTGGAGAAAGATGAGGAATGCCTGTGGTTGACGGCCAGCACTTCCTTGCTGACTGATGCAGAAGGAAGGAAGATCGGGACCTTGGTCGTTTTTCAGGATATCACTGAAATCAAGGCCCTTGAGGAGAGGCTTCGGCAAGCTGATCGGTTAGCGGCTCTGGGAACCCTCTCCGCGGGGTTGGCCCATGAGATCAAGAATCCTCTTTCCGCCATTAAGACCTTTGTTCAGCTTCTTCCCAAGAAATCTGAAAGTCCTTCTTTTATGGAGAAGTTCAATATGACGGTCCCTCGTGAGATTGATCGGATCAATCTATTGGTGGAAGATCTATTGGAGTTGACCAGGAAAAGGGTCCGGCCGTTCGTCAATCTCAATGTGAATCAGATGATCCTCCAAGTCATTGATCTTCACGGAGAGGAGATGGGGAAAAGGCGCATCGTGTTCGAAGACCGCCTGGACAGAACACTCCCTCCCATCCTCGGAGACTCAGATACACTTTATCGGGCCTTCTCCAATGTGGTCATCAATTCAATCCAGGCAATGCCTAACGGTGGATTGTTGAGCATCTCCTCCGAGCCGGATGGTCGCCCTTCTATGGCCAAAATCACTTTCAGGGATACAGGGATTGGAATGGATGAGGAGACGTCGAAGAATCTCTTCAATCCATTCTTTACCACCAAGGACAAAGGTTCTGGACTTGGAATGGCCCTCACACGCAAAATCATCGAAGACCACCGAGGGACGATTGAGGTGATGAGTGAGAAGGGAATAGGAACCACCTTTGTATTAAAACTCCCTGTTGTAAAAGTGTGAAGCTGCCCATAAATATAGGCAATTATAAACGGCTTCCACAAACCTTTCCTTCGTCTTCAAGACTATAACTTCTTGAAATCAAAGAAATTTTATTTTTTAAAAAATTTGAAAGGAGTTGGCATTTTATTTGCTCTATAGGAATTAACAAGAAATAATTTTTCAATCCTCTCACTCCCCAAAGCAAAGGGTGGCGAGGGAAGAAGGAAGAGAAATTCAATTTTGGAGGAAAGAGATGAAAAATCTATCTAAACGCATTTTAGTGGTGGACGATGATCAGGGCATCTTAGACTCTTTCGAAGTTCTACTGGGTGACCGCTACGATCTGGTTAAGGCAGAAAACGGATATGAGGCCCTACGAATCCTTGAGGCGGATCCGCCCCATCTGATGTTTTTAGATATCAAAATGCCTGGTCTTGATGGAATTGATATCTTGAAAAGACTTCAGGAGGATCAGAAAAAAGTGGGAGTCGTGGTCATCACCGCCACCGACCAGGAAAAAACCGAAGAAGAGGCGAAATCCTTAGGAGTGATCGACTTCCTGAAGAAACCCCTCGATATTTTTGAGATCGAGAGGATCGCCTCCCAAGTTCTCTCTTAATATTTCGAAAAAAAAGAGGAGGAAAGGGATCGAGGAACATATCCTCCCTATCATGGGGATTACAATGCCACAAGGATGCTATAGGAAAGATTGTTTGGATAAGATGAAAGAGGAAGTTGAACAGCGTGGAGAGCCGTTCCCAAAGCCTGAGATCAATTATCGAGCCCTGATGGAACAAATTCCGGCTGTCACCTACATCAACACGCTCGACGAAGCCAGAAACCCACTATACGTCAGTCCTCAAATTGAGGCGATGTTGGGTTTCTCTTCGGCCGAATGGTTAGCCGACCCGGGACTCTGGTTCAGACAAGTTCACCCCGGCGACAGAAGGCGCGTCATAAAAGAAGTTTATGAGAGTTATGTCGATGGCAAACCTCTCCACTCTGAATATCGCTTTTTAGCCAGTGATGGCCGTGTCGTATGGGTGCGCGATGAGGCTGTAGTGGTGTGCGATGAGGCGGGTAAGCCGCGCTTGATACAGGGAGTCATGCTTGATGTGTCCGATCTTCTTCAGGCAGGGGAGGTTCTGCACAAAAGTGAAGAAAAATTTCGGACCATCTTCGAAAGGACAGCAGTCGGTATTGCCCTCATAGACATAGAGGGACGGCTCATGGAGTGCAATCCAGCGTTGCAGGAGATGCTCGGTTATAAAAAAGAAGAACTTCTCACAAGAGTTTTTTCTGAACTCATTCATATGGAAGACGAGGCAGTGGATTCGGATCTCTATAAGAAGTTGTTGTCAGGGAAACAGGATCATTACCAGGTAGAGAAGCGCTATGTTCGAAAAGATGGAGGAGTGGTTTGGGGCCGTGTAAATGTGTCTCTCGTCAGGGATGCCGGAGGCCATCCCCAATACAGCATCCATATGGTTGAGAATATCAACGAATGGAAGCAATTGGAAACACAGTTTCTTCAGTCTCAGAAAATGGAAACGGTCGGCAGGCTGGCGGGGGGTATCGCCCATGACTTAAACAACCTTCTTACAATCCTGATTGGTTACAGCCAACTCTCCCTTCTTGGACTTAAAGAAGGCGATCCATTGAAAGGAAACTTACAAGAAATCAAAAGTGCCACAGACCGGGCAGCCCAATTGACACATCAGCTTCTTGCTTTTAGCCGCCGTCAAGTTTTGGACATGAGGGTCCTAGATCTCAATACCATTGTGCGAGGGCTGGAAAAGATGCTTCGTCGTATCATTGGTGAGGACATCGAACTCATTACCAATTTAGCAGAAGGTCTGGGAAGGGTGAAGACAGATTCCGGCCAGATTGAACAGGTCCTTCTCAATTTAGTGGTCAATGCCAAAGATGCGATGTCGGATGGAGGAAAACTCATCCTTGAAACCAATCATGTTGAATTGGATGAGAACTACGCTCGGACTCATATCAACGTAATACCTGGTCGCTATGTCCTGCTTTCAGTGAGCGATACAGGGTGCGGGATGTCACCGGAGGTCAAAGAAAGAATCTTCGATCCATTTTTTACCACGAAGGGAAAAGATAAGGGGACAGGGCTGGGGCTTTCCACCGTATATGGGATTGTCAAGCAGAGTGGAGGTAACATCTGGGTTTACAGTGAGCTGGGTCAGGGGACAACCTTCAAAATCTATCTGCCCCGGGTCGAGGAGGAGACGGATGCCTTTCCTGAAAAGGATGGGGTAGATGATCTACCTCGAGGGAGTGAGATCGTCCTCCTCGTTGAAGATGACCCCTCGGTGCGGAGCTTGGCTGCCCGTGTTCTGCGTGAGCAGGGTTACACTGTATTGGAAGCCGCTAATGGAGAAGAGGCAATGCACATAGCCCATGAACCCATTATAAAGGAGATTCATCTTCTGTTGACCGATGTGGTGATGCCCCAGATGGGTGGCAAACAATTGGTTGAGCGTTTCAAAGCCATTTATCCAAGTGTGAAGATACTCTTTATCTCAGGTTATACAGATAAAGCCGTCACTCATCAAGTCTTATTAGGGTCCGAGTTCCCTTTTTTACAAAAGCCTTTCTCACCCACAGCCCTTGTGAAGAAAGTTCGCGAAGTTTTGGATAGATGACCTATCACTTCTGAATCTGGATTTGCGAAAAAGTGAATTTCCCCAAATCCTTAGGAGACATGAGCGAATTTCTTGCGGGTATCACCAATGGTGACTTGGATACAGGAAGAGATTTGGAGACCGGGAAATTGATCTACTGGTAGAGATGATGGTGTAACCGTCACTCGTAACATTTCCCCTCTCCCTTTGAGGGGAGAGGACGGGGCCCTGCACCACTTAGGACGCAGGGCAGAGGCCTGAACCTTGCATGGTTCAGGGGTGGGGTGAAAACAGCCCCAAAGATTTCATTGACCCTCAAAGGGTATTTTAGTAAAGAACCCCGCTTACAGGGCGGGGCCTTAAAACCCACATTCTTCAAATCCAAAACTGAGATGCCGAAATCGTAGATCCTGAAACATGTTCAGGACCTGGTTCGGGATGACAAAAAACGAAAGCCAAACCCTGTTGTCATGAACCTTGGACTGACGGAAGTCAGGCTCGGTTCAACATCGGGTTAAGGTTTTTTCTGTCTTCGGCAGACACACCTCTCATCCCCTCCACAGGACGGGATTTTCAGGTGTGACCCTAATAAACGAATTACCGATGCCTGGCACCATTTTTTCCTAATCTGGTAAAGCAAGGCCTGACCCTCACGCTGACTCAAGCCTTTATACTACGAAGACACTTCTACGTTAATAGCATACACGAAAAAGGACTGTTCAATCCTCACTGGATTTGGTATATTTAAATTAGGAGGCGCCATGATAAACAATAAAATCAAAGTGCCAAAGATAAGATTGTCGAGTTCTGCCGCCGGCGGAAGGTGGTTGAATTCGCCCTGTTCGGTTCTGCCCTGCGCCAAGATTTTAGTCCCGATAGTGACATGGATATCTTGGTAAGCTTCACCGAGGACGCAGACTGGAACTTATATGATTGGGCCAATATGATCGAGGAATTGAAGGAAATCTTCGGAAGAGAAGTAGACTTAGTGGAGAAGACCGTACTGAGAAATCCTTTTCGCCGCAACGCCATTCTTACCAAGAAAGAGATAATCTATACAGCCTGATGAGCGAGATGTGGGTTATCTGTGGGACATGTTGGACTCGGTGAGAAGTATACACGAGTTTGTCACAGCCATCAGTTTTCACCAATATCTGCAGGGCAAAAAGCTTCAACTGGCGGTTGAGCGAGGGATTGAGATTATAGGAGAGGCCGCTCGGCATGTATCCGAAACATTTAGGCAGGCACATTTAGAAGTTCCATGGCAGGGTATCATAGCCCAACGTAACGTCCTGGCACATGAGTATGATGAGATTAAGCAGGACCGCATCTGGAAAGTCGCTACCACGCGTATTCCTGAGCTTATCACTCTGCTGGAACCATTAATTCCACCCCCTCCAAAGGCCGACGAATGATATAATTTGTAGGATAGATTTGCAATAATCCATAAAAAAGTTGCCCCCGAAATAGAACAACGCATGGTGAAGAACACAAATGGCATAGGGGCGACTTAATAAAGAAAAAAGGGGGGATCTTATGAAAGGGCATTCAATAAATTTTCTTTGCATTATCATTTTGGTTTTAGCTGTTATTCTATGCAGCAATTTCAGTTATGCCGCGCCAGAGACTACCGTTGAGAAAATTCTCGCCAGCAAAGATTCCTACGACGGGAAAGAGGTCTCGGTTTCCGGAACCGTTTCAAGTCCTAAGTTTAAGGCATCAAAGTCTGGAAAGCCCTATATGACATTTCCTCTCCTTGGTGATTCCGGAGGCCGAATCAATATCCTTTTCTGGGGAGACATGAAACTTAAGCCAGGAAAAAAGGTCATGGGAAAGGGCATCTATAGAAAAATCATGAAAATGGGAAAATATACATTTCGTGATGTAATAGAGGCAAGCGAAATTAAAAGATGATAAAGGCCCTCCATAAAAAAGCTGTCCCTGTCACTTGATAGCATAGCGCCTGCCTGCGGTAGGCAGGCTTTGTGTGGAAATATCCTGGTCTCATATTCAGCCTTGATCTACCAGCAGGACCAAGTTTTGCTTGTAGGATTTATTTATGAAAAAAGAATATATCATGGCTCTGGATCAGGGGACCACGAGTTCCCGGGCTATGATTTTTGATCGGCAAGGGGAAATCCTTAGTATGGCGGCTAAGGAGTTCAGGCAGATCTACCCCCGGCCCGGATGGGTGGAACATGATCCTGCGGAAATATGGGATTCGCAAATGGAAGCTGCCCGGCAGGCCCTTGATTCGGTCAACCTTTCACCCCAGCAAATCGCGGCCATTGGGGTCACCAACCAGCGGGAGACCACTCTAATCTGGGATAGGGAGAGCGGCCGCCCAGTGTATAATGCGATTGTATGGCAGTGCCGCAGGACCGCCCCGAGTTGTTCCGAAATCAAAAAGACGAAATTCGCCCAAAAGATTCGTAGAAAAACTGGATTGGTGATCGATGCATATTTTTCAGCCACTAAGATTCAGTGGATTTTGAACCATCGAAAAACGGTCCGCAGGGCAGCTGAAAGAGGCGAACTGGCCTTTGGCACGGTGGATAGCTGGTTGGTGTACAATCTAACGGGGAAGAAGCTCCATATCACAGATTATTCTAACGCTTCCCGCACCATGCTTTACAATATCCATGATCTTTCGTGGGATGGGGAGATCTTAGAATATTTTCATATTCCCAAACAAATCTTACCGGCTGTCAAAGCTTCCAGTGAAATCTACGGAAGCACATGTCCCGGATCCTTTTTGGGTCTAGAGATGCCCGTTGCGGGAATTGTGGGAGATCAACAAGGAGCTCTTTTCGGCCAAACCTGTTTCCGCAAAGGCCTGTCCAAGAATACCTACGGAACGGGTTGCTTTTTGCTAATGAATATTGGGGGAAAGCCAGTGCTTTCTAGAAGAAACCTTCTGACAACGATCGCATGGGGGATCGGTCGGGAAATTGAATATGCTTTAGAAGGGAGCATCTTTATTGCCGGAGCTGCCATCCAATGGCTCCGGGATGAGCTACGTATGATTCAGCAAGTTTCAGAAAGTGAAAGGTTGGCGAGCAGCATCCCATCTAATGATGGCGTCTATTTCGTCCCAGCTTTCGTCGGCTTGGGAGCACCCTACTGGGATATGTATGCCCGAGGAGCAATTTTGGGAATTACCCGGGGAACGACGCCAGCTCATATTGCCCGGGCTGCCTTGGAGTCGATTGCCTATCAGACGAGGGATGTGCTGGAATGCATGGAAGAGGATTCCGGAACGGAGATGGAGGAATTGCGGGTCGATGGAGGGGCGGCTGCCAATGAGTTTTTAATGCAATTTCAAGCCGATATTCTGGGGGTTCCGGTAGTCATCCAGGCAACCACTGAGACGACCGCCTTGGGAGCCGCCTACCTGGCTGGTTTAGCCGTAGGGTTTTGGAAGGATCAACAGCAAATCGCTACAAATTACAGAGTAAAGAGGAAGTTTATTCCTCGGATGAGTTCCAAACAAAGAGAATCTCTTTACCGAAAGTGGAAGATGGCCGTTGAAAGGGCAAGGGGTTGGAAGCAAGAAAGATCTTAAGGCGCGAAGGAACCGCACACGACAGGAGGGGACATCCTATAGGAAGGGACGTAGGTTCTAAAACAACTTGACAATTCCTCTTCTTACATTTTCTTCCTCCTCCCTCTTTTTGGGATTCTCATCCCTTTTCAGATTTCATCAATACCACTGGCCAAAGGATAGTGTAGATCAAAGCCTGCGAAAGTCCGACAATCCTTGTATTGTAGACAGCCAAGATTTATTGTAGAATGCCTTCAAGGCTCTCACATCGATGTCTGGAGCTACAGTCCATATACTTCAAGGAGAAAATCATAGGATGCTGTCTTCCGATCTGAAAGAGGCCATCCTTAGAAGAATTATACGGATCCCTATTGTGGAGACGCTTCAAATGAAGATCATTTCACTTTCCGATGGATGTTGCGAGACAATGGCACCCAGAAAACTAAGCTATGACGGTGTCTTTGAGTCTTTCCATGGCGGCCTGTTGATGACCCTCGCAGACAGCACCGCCTGCTTTGCCATATTCACAAAGACCGGCCCAGATGTGAACTTGACGACGACGGACATGAACATCCGTTTCCTGGCGCCCTGTCTGAGCGATGCCTTCGCCAGGGCGGAGGTGGTAAAGATTGGCCGTACCCTCTGTCCTGTCTCTGTAAACCTCTTTGATGCCCACAACAGGCATGTGGCCGTTGCCCAAGTAACTTACATGCTCCTCAATAACAGCAACAGCAATCCGGAGACATAGGTTCTAAGACAACTCGACAATTAGGCAAGAAGGATTTTAATAGGGATACATCCCGTTTTTAGATTATTAGCCTGCTATCGATTCCAACCGGAGATTGGTCTATTTCCCCCCCTCATTTTAGTTCTGCTTAGCAGAGATATATCCTAAGGGACTGAGCTCGTGTCCCGTGTCCCGTGCGGTTTTCTGCCACTTTCGTGATAAGGAGCACAAACTAAGGGGTCTGCGACATAAAAGTGGGGTAAATTATTATAGCGCACGTGACTCCCAGTAGTCTTCGAAGCGGCCGGACTTGAGGATGCATCGGAGGGAGATAATGGCGTTAGCCCCCCTGACCGACCATTCCATTCCAGACTGTTTTAGACGCTGACCCATAAGGGTCTTGCATCCAGCCTCTATTACGCCGGAACCGACAAATAAGCCTTGGGCACGGAACTCCGCGTAGCGCATATACTCTGCATTCTTCCCCAAATAATGGATTTCTATTTCCGCTTTCTTCTTGGCTTCAGCATCTTGAAGCAGGTGTTGTTGCGCTTGGCGAATGATTTTCTCTACTTTTCCATCATCTAAGTCCGTCCACCAGCGAATGCGCTGTTGTCTAATCTTTTTCTCATTTCTGGCAAAGAGGGTTTTACATAACTCAGAGACATGTTGTCGAGCATGATAGAGATCGATGATCAACGTCGCCTCTGGGAAGTGCATCTGTGCCAGGTTCTTGATCCACTCCGCACTATCCGCCAAAACGACTACCCGTTCGGCTCTGGATAAACCCCGACGCACCGCTTCTCCATAAATCCGCCAGCCAAAGTCCTCTGCAGACTCAATCGCCCCGACGAAGCTGGTCGAATCGGGATCACGCACCGGAAATCCCCTGGCATCTGTCGTCGTCTGGGTAAAAACACATCCCAGTTTCGCTTCGCGAGTTTTTGCTGAACCATCGGCCTGTTTACCTTTACGGCCCGTGAGTTCTCCCTGGGTCATCGGCACTCCGGTCCCGTCATAGCTGATATAAAGGATGGGAATGGTCTTTTCAGGCCGTAGCAGTTCATGATCTCGTAAGATCTCCTTTCGCTCCTGAGACGCCCAGGCTTCCATCTGTTGACCGATCCCTTCGGCCACTCGCTCAATATCCTTGGCGCTCACTTCTATCCCTGCGTAAATCTTCAGGTCATCGCGTCCCTCTTTGAATGTCGACCGGCTTCCAGCTCGAGCCATCATTCGGCGTAGACCCGGTGAACGAGTCGTCTCCACAATGTCGAACTCCTCGTCACCAGGATACCGCGTGCTTTGGCAAGCGGAACATTGGAACATCGAACGCCAGTAGGTGACAGGGCCAAGGATCGTCAACACCTCCTTATGCTTCAATCCTTGACTCTCCATTCGGGCACCACACTTGCAAACAATGGCCCGGGGCTCTCGACCCGAGCCAATCCTCTGGAGTAGCTGCTCAAGAACTTTCGCCCCCGCAGACAGAATCGCATCCCGCAAAGCTATCTCCCATGCCTCCAGGTCCGCCTGCTTGGATGCTGCTACCTTATCGAGAATCCGTCTTATCTCTCCGTCTTGCTCGATGGCGATCTGAACCGTTTTTTTTCCTGCTCCAAGCCCTGCTCGCCCCTCTCCAATTCTCCAAGACGTGCTGTCAATCCCTCGAATTCTTGACAAAGCCCAAGAAATCTTTTGTACTCGGCCACATCCTTTCGCGCTTGTTCCAGTTGGACCGCTGATCGAAGACGCCTACTGACCGTCTTCTCCCTTTCTCGTCTGGACAAAACGTAATAGGGGCCTTGACGGACCATCCCCTTTCTTCCTTTGAGACGGGTTTTGAAACATTGTTCATTGATTGTCCCACGTCGCATGGATCGAATGGAGCGCATTTCTTCAAGGATGGCATTACGTCGAGCTTCCAGTTGCTGGACAGTATCCATTGGGGGGCCTCCTTATTGTAGGTTATTATCTACAATATCACGGCCCCCAATAAATGTCAAGACTCAAACCCCACTTCTATGTCGCAGGCCCAGATATGTGGGGTATCCTTGACATTGGAGATCTTGGAGAAATATGATGTACCGATATTAAAAAAGGGAAGGACCCTATGAAGATATTAGTGGATGCAGATGCTTGTCCTAAATCCGTTTTGCGCATTTGTATGAGCCTCGGAGGCAAATATCGCATGCCCGTGTGGACAGTGGCGAGCTTTAACCATAGCATCGATTCGGATCACCATGTTGCCGTGGGGGATGATTCTCAGGAAGCTGACATAAAAATCATCAATATGACGGAGCAAGGAGACATTGTTGTAACCCAGGACTGGGGATTAGCGGCCGTGGTGCTGGGGAAAGGAGCCAGATGTTTGAGCCCGGCTGGTCGGGAATTTCGCCCCGACAGGATTACGTTTTTATTGGAGGAACGGGAGGTCAAGAGCAGACTCCGCCGAAGTGGGGGGAGAACGAAAGGGCCGAAGAAGCGGACGATTGAAGATGATCAGAGATTCGAGATCTGTCTGGAACGAATTCTTTTAAAGATGAGGGCGGAGACGTAATGCATAAGGGGAGTGATGAGAAGACCTGATTTCCCATATTTACAAAGGTACGAAAAAGGGATGGCTCTTCATCTTAGCTACCATTTGATAAGAAGCAAGAAGCGGAGAAAAACGATATCCCTCCATATCAAAGAAGATGGGAGAATATTCGTTTACGCTCCTCATAAAGCACCGAGATGGGAGATTGAGAAATTTATTGAAGAAAAACAGTCATGGATCGTTAAAAAATTATCAGAAAATGAGAGGTCGGTCAGGAAAGCAGAAAAGGCATTTGTCCCAGGCGAAGAGTTCTTATATCTGGGAGAATTGTATCCGTTAGAAATACAGGATACCCATAAGAAAGAGCACCCATTAAAACTATCTTTTGGTAAATTCATCCTTGATAAGGATCATATCGAAGAGGCGAGAGATCTTTTTGTTCAATGGTACAAGACAGAGGCCAAACAGAGGATAATGGAAAGAGTCGATTATTACAGTAATAGACTTCAATTATTTCCAAAGGGGGTAAAGGTAACAAGCGCCAGGTACCGCTGGGGTTCCTGCTCCCAAGATAATCGATTATCCTTCAGCTGGAGAATTATTATGGCTTCCTTGAGCATCATCGATTACATTCTGATTCATGAACTTGTCCATATCAAAGAGAAGAATCACTCCAAGAGATTCTGGAGCTACTTAGAATCAGTCCTCCCTGACTACAGGAAATATAGGCTCTGGTTAAAAGAGAATGGACATTCATTTTTGATATGAAGAGGGGATTCCCCATCGGGGCAAAGTGAGAAGGAGGAAAGAAATGCTGGACCAAAGAGGGTGTAGAGGTATCTCCAAATGGGAGTTAGATACTCCCTATCTCGCAATCGATGAGGATATTCTCGAACAAAATCAGCGCCATGCAGGCTGTACCAGAAATGGGATCGTTACAGATACTTGGCCGATTGATATGCGAGGCAAGTGTCAATAAGAACTATGGTGATATATTCCTAAATAGGGCCGATATTAGACCAAGAGATACGCATATATTTTTTATATTTTCTCGGATTTTAGTATATTCTTTATATTATCAATGTAATTTTAGTTAGTTAGCCATCATAACGCTCACTTTCAACCAGGCTTTTGTATATCTAAAATATTCAATTTAACCTCTAAAACCGTTCCTTCGATTCGAAGTTTCTTTAATAAGTCAATAATTTCAAATAGTTAATATATTATTTATTTCTTGGCACGCCAAATGCATTACCTTAGGTTGAAAACAAAAGAAAGGAGAAATTAAAATGGAAAAGACGAAAAAAGGATTAAAGGTTGGGTTGATGGTTGGGTTGATTTCTCTTATGGCGTCCCCGGCATTTGCAAGAGGGATGAACTTCAAGGAAGCTGGAACGGCCCTTTGGATCTTCATCATCATCGGAGCCATTATCGTTCTTCTTCAGCTGATACCGGCAGCGATTCTTTTCTTCAGCTTCATCGGTACTGCAACAACCATGGCATTTAAGAAAGAGAAGAAGGCTGAAGAGGAAGTTCTTATCCCAGGGGCTGAGCCAGTTACAGTGAAGAAGTGAGCAAATCGTAAAGGAGATGATTCCAATGTCGGAGAAGATGAAAAAGATCCTGATTATCCTAAGCCTGGTGTTTATCCTGTCAGTCGCGCTGGCCTCTTTTGGAATTGGCTATGCAGGAGGAGTTAGAGGGGTAGGGCTTTTAGGGGTATGTTTCTTCCTTACCTTTGGGATCCTGGTTGTCTTAGCCCAATTGATCCCAGCAGGTATCCTCCTTTCTTCCTTCATTGCAACAGCCTCTTCTTCTTTTCGAGGAAGCGAGATGCCTATCCGGGCTGCATAGGATAAAAGAAGGAATTTTCCCCCCTCCGTTTAAGGGCAAGCCGTGAACCTCAGGAGGATCACGACAAGCAGGAGGATGGAAGGACAGGGGCCTCAAACCAAGAGGAGAATTTACCATGAAACAGAAAACGATCTTCATAGCTTATCAGGATGATCTCTGGGCCAGGTCGCTCTCCACATATTTCCATGGCATTGGGTATCGGGTGGAGATCGCCAAGTCGCTGAGTGATGCGATTCGGAGGGTTCGAAATGGGAACATTCATGTTGTCCTCCTCGACGATGAAATTGAAGGCGTGAAGGCTTGTGACTTAGTGGCCATCTTAAAGAAGATCAATCCAAGAGTTCAGGTGATTGTGATCTCTTCAGAAGAATCGATTGGATTGGTCAAACGTCTTCGAGGAGCAGGGATCTTTTACCAGGCGATGAAACCGGTTGACTTGGAGGAGATCAGGTCAGCGGTGGAATGTGCCTTTGAAAAGATTGAAAGGGAGAATTTGAAAGAGGGATTCTTTTCCTTCCTCGTTCCAAAGATGGTTCCTGCATAAAACACCTTATTATTCCAACCCACTTAACATTCGCTTCTACCTCCGCTTTTGGAGTATAATAAGGCCCATTTAACTTATATCCGATGCACCTGGAGAGAAGGAATGGCTATGAGAAAATTTGTAGAACTGAATCATCCTCTGGAAGATGGAATGAAGGCTTATCCTGGATTCCCAAGTCCTAAGATTGGATCTTTTCTTGATCACAAAGCATCGCGTCCTCACTACAACAGGATGGCAGAATTTTATATCGGAAAGGTGGAGATGGTTTGTAACGTAGGTACCTATTTGGACAGCCCATTTCATCGGTATCCTGAGGGAAGAGACCTCAGTTGCATTCCCCTTGAAAGGGTGGCAGGTCTCCCTGGAATCGTTCTTGATGCAGTGGTTTCATCAACTCGCTCCATCCGCATCGATTGTAGCGAATCGGAATTGGATGGACGGGCTGTACTTTTCAGAACGGGATGGGATCAGCGATGGGGAAAAGATAGTTACTGGGAGCCTGGACCATACCTCTCGGAAGAGGTGGTCGATCTTCTGGTGCGTTCAAAAGCAACATTGGTAGGAGTTGACTTCTGGAACGTTGATGATACGATGGATCCGGTTCGGCCGGCACATACACGGCTTCTTGCCTCAGAGATTCTCATCGTTGAACATCTGTGTCATCTATCGGTTCTTCCTCGGACAGGTTTCAGATTCTATGCCGTACCGCCTCGGATTGTAAAAGGTGCCTCATTCCCAGTGAGGGCTTTCGCCGAAATGGATGAAAATAGGCCATGGGAGATATCATCGTTATATGGCTATAAATAAAACCATCCGATGATCATTAGAAACCCTATAAAAGATAGAAGAGGAATCAAATGGGAAAATGGCATCTTAGGAAGTTGAAGGGGTAGATCATCACGAAAGCCTCTTGTGGCGAGGGCAATGGTAACGTCTTCCGCCCGGGAAAAAGAACGCCGAAGAAGAGGAAGGACAAGAAATTTTGCTTTGCGAAAAGGATTTTTGTTTTCATCACCCAGTCGGGCCTTGTGGGCCAGACGGACCTCCTCAGCCTGATCCAGAATGAGTGAAAAGAAGCGAAGGGTAAGGGAGACCATGAGCCCAATCCGACGGTCAGGAAGAAAAGGGATAGGTTTTAGAAGCCAGATGAGCGTATCCCGAAGTTCCCGAGGCCGGGTGACAGCAGTAAAGAGGATTGCATAACCGAGAATGAGCCCGATACGCCAGCAGGTCAAACCCCCCAGACGGAGCCCGTCGATGCTTACGGGAAGCCATGGAAAAGCAGAGAGACGGGGGCCTGGAGCGAAGAAGGCTTGAAAAAGAAAGAGAATTAAAAGGAAGATCGCCCAGGTTCGAACATCGCGGACGAACCGTCTCAAAGGCAATTGCGACAGAATGAGAACCCCGAATAGTATCCCCGAGTCGACGATGAGCCACGGGATTTTCGACTGGAGAAGGGTGGCAGTGATCGTGAGGAGTCCGAAAAATTTGCATCGGGCATCCCACCGGTGTAGAGGGGAATTTCCGGGGAAGTAGTGAAGGGCTATTCGTTGAGCCATGAAAGCCTTTCCTTTCCAAAAATTGCATAACACGGGGGCCGGATCCCAAAGTGTGAGAGTTTCATAACGAGCTCTTCGGGTGGGCCTTCGACCTTCAGTTTCCCGTCGTGGATGACGGCGATGCGATCCACGTGAGCAATCACCTTTTCCACATCATGGGTGGTCACAAAAAGGGTGTGCCCTTCGCGATGTAAACGGATCATATGTTTCAGGACTTCTTGAATCCCAGGATAATCTAAGAAGGAAAAAGGCTCATCAAAAAGAATCACCTGGGGCCTCATGGCAAGTACTCCGGCAATGGAAAGGCGCCTTTTTTCCCCTCCTGAAAGCAAGTAGCAGGGCTTTTCTGAAAGATCTTTAAGGCCCATCACCTGGAGTGCCCAATCCACCCGTTCGTTGATTTCCTCTGCGGAAAGTCCCAGGTTTTCAGGACCAAAAGCAACGTCTTCTCTCACCGTCTCTCCAACGATTTGGCTATCGGGGTCCTGAAAGACCATGCCCACCAGACGGCGGACTTTCCGCGAATCGTGTACTGGATCCAGACCATTTATATGGACAGCCCCAGCGGTGGGTTTCAAGATCCCGCTGATGAGCCGGATGAGAGTGGTTTTGCCGCTCCCATTGGGACCACAGACGAGGAGAAATTCACCTTCCGGGATGGTAAGGTCGATCCCTTTCAAGGCCCGAGTTCCGTCAGGATAATCATGGTGAAGGTTTCTGATTTCGATCATATTAAGTACTTAGCGAATAAAACGAATGGCAGCGAATCAATCAAATGCTCTCTGTATTCGCAAAATTCGGTGTCATTCGCGTTATTAGTTTATAAGCTGCCGTTTCAAAATAGGTCGGACAGATCTTGCCAAAATGATAGCGACACATGATTTAATAGCATCGCCGACGAGGAAAGGAACCATGCCCACGATCAGCGTCTTAGGCCAAGACATTTGGGTGACCACTTTAAGCCAGGGGATTCCAAGGCTGTAGATCGCAAGCGATCCAACCGCGACGGCAAAAATCTCAAGGACCAGAAGACCACGGGAGTGTTCCGAAATGAGGCCAGTTATCCAGGCAGAAAGGATGTAACCAAAAAGGTAACCTCCTGTGGGACCGAAAAAATGGGCCAATCCACCCCTACCACCTGCAAAAACGGGTATACCGATCGCTCCCACCAGCAGGTAAAGGCCCATGCTGGCCAGCCCCCAGCGGCTTCCCAGAAGAAGACCGGCGAGAAGGACAAAAAGGGTTGAAAGGACGATCGGCACGGGCCCAATCGGAACGTGAATGTAAGCCCCCACAGCCGTAAGGGCGGCCATCAGAGAGGCAAAAACCATAAGTTGCAATTTTTCAATGGACATAAAGACCCTGTTGTAAAATCTCTTTAGAAATCCTAATTCAAAAATTCCGCAATCCGCATTCTGAAATCCGGAATCCGGAACATTGTCAACCAAATTGAAAAAATAAGTTAACAAGTAATATTTAGTTTGTCAATGGAAAAATCCAAAATCATGAACCGAAATAAAAATTATTGGGGGACGTCAAAAAGAAAGGTTCACGAGCCTGATTGAAAATTTACTCGAAGCAGTATTATAGTGATGAAACAAAATTGATCGATTTCTGGACGACCTGGAGATATTTCATAAGTTGTGGTAAATTTGGCTTCATGAAGGATGATCGTTTCAAAGATGGAATGAGAATGTTTCTATGTAGAGCCACCTGGAGGCACCGATGAAGAAATCTGGGAAAGAGATACCGGTCAAAGTAAGTCAAGGCAAAGTATTTATTCCTGACCGATTAAAAGTTCTCAATAGAACTCAGCGGCAGGCGGTCCTTGTAACCGTTTCGGATGAGCAGCCCTTTACCTCTCTCATCGCTTATACGCTGACTCCTGATATGAAAGGCGTGATCTTTACCACGCCGAAGGATACGACGAAATACAGAAATATCCTGAAGAAGAAACAGGTCGCCATTCTCATTGACACACGAACAAAGACTGGCAGTGACTATCTGGAGACCGAAGCTGTTACCATTATTGGTACGGCGCGGCCCATTCTGCGAGGGAAAGAGAGGTCAGAGTTGGCTGAGATATTCGTTAAGAAGCACCCGATGCTGACCCAATTTGTAAAATCTCCAACCACATCCCTTATCTTTGTTGAAATCTCCCATTGTCTCCATGTGAGCGGATTCCAGACCGTCTCCGCATGGCATGTAAAGTAGAGCCCAGTTGAATGGATGGGGAAAAATATTGACCTGACACGATGATTAATTTTATAGTAAGGTCAAGCTAAAGATAATCATCGAGAGAATCATGTTCTTTATTGCTCGTTTATTAATCCATATGGTGGCCATTCTGATCATCTCTTATCTTTTTCCAAAGATGATCTGGGTAGATGGCTTGATGGCAGCTCTGGTCGCTGCCTTTCTCTTGGGGATCGTCAATGTCATCATCCGGCCCATTCTGGTCTTTCTCACCCTTCCTCTCACCGTGCTGACCCTTGGGCTCTTCCTTCTGGTCATCAATGGGTTAATGCTCTGGCTGGTGGCGGCTTTGGTGAAAGGGTTTCACGTCAATGGTTTTTGGGGAGCGGTATTTGGCTCGATCTTGATCAGCATCGTGAGTTGGATCTTATCCCGATTCTTGCCTTCCTAATGGATTCGAAAAAACCATTTCCCTTATTGTCCAAGGTCTAAGCCCCATCCAGGGTATGGTGTTCTGCCTTTCGATACCAAGAGGCAGGATCAATGAAGTATTCTTCCGTATCCCTGAGAGATAGATAGTGCTCATTCTCCATCTTTGACAGGAGATCAAAGAATTGCTTCTCTTTAGGATCAGAAATCGTGTCTCTTATTTCGGCATAATACTTTGCTCCCTTCGCCTCAAAATCGAGAGCGGTTCGAACAGCCTCCAGGTCGTCAGAATCTCCTTTGGTTGACTTATCAACTTTCTTGATGAATTCCATCAGGATGTCCTTCACGATCGTATCTTTCACTTTCAGTGGGACGGTTTCAGGCCATTTTTCCTGCTTGTTCCATTTCTCATGGAGTTGTTTCAACCGTTCGTAATGTTCCAATTCCTCATCTCCGATCTGCTGGAACATTTTCTTGCCGAGAGGGTTTTTCGTTCTCTTGGCGTTTTTGAGGTAGAATTCCCGCTCTCTCATCTCGTTATTGAGGGCGACTTCTAAGGCATTCAGACGTTCTTTTTCGTTCATGATCATTTCTCCTTTCCCCTCCCCTCATCCCTCTCCTCCTGTGGGGAGAGGGGAAGGGTGAGGGGATTTGAATCAGAAATTCAATTTTCCTTGAATAAACTTGAGGGATTTGTTTTCTGGTTCAAGATTTGCTTCATGTAATATTATCTGATTCTGGTTTTCTTTGAAGGGGCTTGCACGATGGGCCCCCAAATTCTCCAGGTAGGCACCCACTGAGCCCCGCGATAAGCCAGGGATTCCCAACTGATGCAGTGACTTATTGGTTTCGTGGTCTGTTGTAAAGATAGGAATTTGAGCGGAAAGAACTCGTTTGGCCAAAGCGAGGGTTTTTGTGCCCTTCTCTGCGAAGGGAACAAACACAACATCTGACAGGACACAGGCCAGCCAGTTTCTATTTATAATATTTGGGCGCTTCATCTTAGCCTCTTTCGGAGGAGAAGCGGAGAGCATTAATAATTTTCCCTCCTTTGCACGCCGAAAATATTCCTCCCTTTCCGGAAATTCATGAAGGGGTGGATAGAATCTTGTCTCAAGAAACGATTCAAAGGTTTCGCATTCCAGACCTTTTGCAGTAAACAAAGTCACCGTGAAATTTTTCCTGAACAGGCCGAGGCGGAATATCTCTGTTTCCATGACTGAATGCCATCCGCCAATGATATTGAGATCGTATTCACGAATGGTGAATAGCAGTTGATTTGCAGCCATCAAGGCTAATCCGCTGATGGAATCCGCAGAGATCACCGCCATCGTGAACCGTTTTAGAAAATCCAATGGCCCCCAGTAAAAGATTTTTTCTGGGGAAGATTCTCCAAGGCGGTCATGCAGGCGTTTAGGATAACCTTGATCTGAAGGAGTCAGAACTTGATATTCCATAATCTTTCTACCGCCTCATCTAATTCATTTTTCAGCTTTCGGATCGCCTTCCCTTGGGCCACCAAATTATGGGCCTTTTGAGAAATTTCCACGATCTTCATATGAATCTTATTATCGCTGTTAAACTTCCGAATGGCAAGGTTACTCATTACGGATGGGGCTCCAAAACCCCTTCCAGCCGAAGAGAAACTACCGATATACTCATTGACAACCTTTGAGTTCAATATCCCGCATAAATAATGAGCTTCTTTTTCATCGTCGACAGCGAAAAGGGAGGTTGTATCAGTGGAAATTGCTGTTTTCAAGCCAAAAGGACTGCGGAGTCTTGAAAGAACCACAGCAGCCATTTTTGAAGCCATCCGTTTCCAAACCACTCGATATTTTGCGAAGGTATATTCACCAATACCATACATTGCATAGAATTCAGTTTCTTGAGCAAGTTCCCGAACGACTTTTGATCCCCTTGATAGGAGAACGTCTTTGAATTGTCTTAAATAAGCGTATGTCAAAGGAACATGAGTGGTCATCCAAGATTCAGGATGGGGAAGACGTTTCACGGGATCTTGGGAAATCAAGACATGAAAATTACTCTTCACTCCAAAAGGAATTATATCTCCTCCGCTGACTGCCGGGTAGACAAGATCCCTTTCAATGGCAGCGGACGTTGAAGGGATCTCTCTTTTTCCCCTCTCGATCATATTTTCAACAACAAGAAGGCCATCAGGACGAACATCTTTTATGCGCAGCCAGAAAACGCCGTAAGGCTCAACCCTTGCTCCGAGGCGGGCTTTGTAAGGGTTTTCCCCCTTCATTTTTTCAGATGATTTCAGAGAAGAAGAGGTTGCAGTCTGCCATGAAGAGTTTATTCTGGATGGGTCGACTGGTATGGCCTTCACTTCAACTCGTTCTGTGTTCGCCATTACTTCGGACAATGGCCAATCCGTTGAGATGGTCCCGATACCCGGGCGTCTCTTCCAAATGACGACGGGGATTGGATAAGATGTAGGTTGCCCTTTCTCCAGAACGAACAGAGAAGTCTTATTCGCTGCTTGAAAAGGCTTAAGATCCACCAGGTCTTCCATGAGTTTGACCCGAAGATGCACTTTTTTATCCTTAATTTCAAACTGTCTGAATCCTTCGCCTGCCCCCTTTGATTTAAAAACCTCATGCGTAATAAGAAAAGCAAGTGTTCCACCTTCCTTTAAGTAATTGTCGCATGAGGCGTAGGTAAACAACATCGAGAAATCTTTCTCCCCTGCTCCCAGTCTTGCTTCATGGCCCTTTAAGGAGAAGAGTCCATATCTTTGCCACAAATTGAGAGTTCTTTTCCGGTAGTCATCCGACAAGTACCCCCATCGTATCCATGGAGGGTTGCCAACCACATAGTCAAAAGCACCCAGGTATACAGGCGCAAAAGCATTCTTGATGTAACGAGCCCAGATTCCATTCTCACCCTGTTCTTCCAATTCCCTGATGCGACTGTAAACCCTCAAAAGAAGCCTTCCGTCCCTCTCCGAAAGGGGCAGCCTTTTCATTAGAAGAGCTAAAAAATCTTCAGGGTTCTGTCTCCCCTTCAAACCAATTTCGATCAAAGAAGTAAATTGGTCAATCTTCTCTTTATCCTGCATGTTGGATGGAAAGAGAAAATCTCCTTTGGTTGTCGAGAAAACCACGCCCCCGAAATCGAGCTCGCCTTCTTTGCTGGTGCGAGTGGGTGCTAAAACAGAATCGCAAAGATAGACAGGAATGGAAATCGGTCTAACAAAAGGAATAAACGGGGCAAAGGCAATCAAGTAATTCGTTCTGGCGGCAAGGACCGCCAAAGGATTAAGATCAAATCCAACGATGTTGTTCAGAATTTGACGACCTACTTTTTCCCAATCAATCTTTTTTCTGGACCTAACCTTCTGAACCACACGATGAATCGCTTCTACCAGAAATGTACCAGATCCGCAACCTGTATCTAAGAATCGAATATTTGGATCTCCAGAGTAGCCACTCCGGTCAATGAGGTGCCCCGCGAGCCAATCAGGAGTATAGAACTCCCCAAGGTCGTGCCTGAGTTTTTTAGGGACGATCATTTCATAAAGTTTCTTCAGTAGATCACGTGTCCATTCTGGCTCCAAAACAGGTGTAGCGGGTTCAAAGGCTGAAAGACCGCGGACGATAGTGCGAAAGGCGTTGGCAAGAGATTTGTTCCAACCATCAAGATACCAGCGGAAGAAATCAGCCTCCAAGAAATTCTCAATTCCTTGATCAATGAAATCGGCCCCGGATTCAAGCCGCTCCAACCTCTCTTTAAGGGCGCCATCATCTAACGCGCCGAGGTCTCTTACAAAAGATGCAATCGTACTCTTCCTCTGCATAGAGAGAAGTTCAATAGCAATAATTTTCATGAGGAAAGCGTAATAGGTATGTATGGCAAAGAGAAGCTGCTTGAGCCTTACGCCGCCCGGCATCTGGTAAAGATATGCTGTCTCTTCTGCAGTCTTCTCCGCCTTTCCAAGCTCCTGGCCATATACAACGCCAAAGATTCTGTCCCACTCGGTAAAAAAAGCCTTCACCCTCGATGGAGCACTGAGTCGCTGTAGTCTCATCACTGCGGAATAAATTTCAGATACAGCTTGCCGGGCAATATCATGCTCCGGGCCAAATACATCACTGAGATCTTTTGCCGTGAGCGGCCTTCTGGCGGCGGCTCGGACAAAAATGAGAAGGTTTGAGAGACTATCTTTGGTGATCGGATAAGGACCTAAAAAGTGAAAGCCCATTTTAGGAGACTTCTCAGGGAACAATTCTCGCTGGTCAGGTGCGATGGGGACGGGAGTGGAGATGACTTTTGCCATCTCGGTATATCGGGCGAACAAAATCATTTTGCCGTCAATGGATACACCGATAGCCTTTTCCAAAAAGGCTTTTTCTTGGGGCCGATGTTTGATGGCTTCTTCTTCAAGGTATCGCTGAACTTGTTTCTTGGTTTCTCTTTGGCCCGTGGCAGTTGCCAATTTACCTGGTGCTTTATATTCAATGATCAAATACCCATAGACTGCGTCCATCTTTGCTCTGAGGGCGGTTGCTTTCTCATAAGCAACAATATCGATGTCTATACCAATGTCCTTGAAAGATTTTCTTAGGATTGGTTCAACACGCATCTTGAGATCTTCTTCTGTGTGCGCTCCTGAGGCGACCGCACGGATCTCATCGGCAATACGCTCTGTGTTGATCTGCCAATATTCTTTTTTTGAATTCATTGGGTTAGATTAACTTTCTAAAATCCCACCCGACCTCCCTTTAGTAAAAGGAGGAGACATACAAATTTCCTTTCCTAAAGGAGGCGAGAGAGGATTATCAATTTCCATCTTAACGATTGTAGAAAAATGTGTCAATGTGAACTTTGGGGGGTAGATGGATTGGGAGAACGATGGTTTCTGAAGGTCATTCCATCCCTGCCTCCGCAAGATTGGCGACGATAACGAGGATATAGTTTTCGGGTTGAAGATAGATTTTTGCTACCCGGTTCACATCCTCCCTGGTAACAGAGCGGATGAAGGATGGGTATTTCTCAGAATAGTCCATGCCCAGACCATAATACTCCATCTGGGTGAGAAAATTGGCGAGCTTTCCCTGCGTATCGAGCCGCAAAGGGAAACTTCCGATGAGATATTTCTTCGCCCCCTCCAGTTCTTTCTCAGAAACCTGCTCTTTTTGAATCCGCTCCATCTGCTGAAGTGCGAGAGTGATTGATTCACGAGCAGAAGAATTTTTGGTCTGGAGAGCGATCTGGAAAGAGCCCGGGTATTTGCCCGGATCAAAGAAGCTTGTCACAGAATAGGCAAGACCCCTCTTGTTTCGGATCTCCTTTACCAACCGGGAGGCAAAACCCCCGCCTCCCAGAATATAGTTCATCACGGTAAGGGCATAGTAATCCGGGTTCTCCCGGCTTACCCCGGCGTGTCCGAGGATGATATTGGCCTGTGTGATCGTCCGATCGATCTTCACTGTCTTCTTCTCTTTTGCAAATGTGACAATGAAAGGCACCTTGTGAACCTCCCCCTTCGGCCATTTGGCGAGACGGGGCAGAAGCTTTGTCCGCACCTCATTCGCAGGGATATCCCCCACCACGGTGAGAATAGAGTTGTTTGGATGATAATGGGCCTGATAGAAACGAAGGATCGCCTCTTTTGTGAGCCGGGTGAGTGATTCCTTTGTCCCTTCCACCGGATGGCCATAAGGGCTTGTGAGGAAGAGGGTTTTCTGGAACTCCTTTTCCGCAACCTCCTCGGGCTGCTCTTCAGCGGATTGAATGGCAGCCAGTGTCTTCTCCACTTCTCTTCGGATCTCATCTTCAGGAAATATAGGTTGGGTCAGCACTTCCATGAAAAGATCGAGTCCTTTGTCCAGATCCTTCTTTAAAACCCGGAGGCTCAGAGTGGCGTAGTCTCTGCCGGACGTTGCATTAAGAGAGGCACCCATAAAATCCAATTCCTCATGGATGGCAGTGACACCCCGCTTGGATGTTCCCAGAAGAAGCCCTCTAACTGTGAGGTGTGCCAATCCCTCGTCTCCGGAGGGATCTTTCCGGGATCCCGAGTCAATGAGAAGTTGGAATGTGACAAAGGGAAGGGAGTTCTCCTCGCTCACAAGAAGAATGAGTCCGTTGGGAAGGACGGTCCTCTGAACCGGAGGCATGGCATAGAGGCCGCCATACGGCAGGCCTACGCATAACATCAAAAATACGAGGACGATAAGGTATTTTGATTTCGGAATGCGGAATGCCGAATACGGAATAAAGATTCTAAAAAGTAAACTCATAATTTGCTACCTTTCTTCAATCTTAAATCTAACCAAGCATATTTGAAATTTCACAGACTTGTCATCCTGAACTCGTTTCAGGATCTCACCCTTTGGACAGAACGAGATGCTGAACCAAGTTCAGCATGACACCGTTTGTTTTCAAATGTTAGAGATAAATTCTCAGACTTAAAGATGTAAGAATCCGAAATCCGAAATCTAAAAATTACCTATCTCACCATCCGTTCTTTTATGGAAGGCCCAGCCGGTACAGGCTTTCCTTCTTTGGGCGGCAAGGGGATAAGGATCCCCACGGTCCGGTTCTCAGGGATGAGGTAACGTTTGGCAACCCGCTGAACATCTTCCGGTGATACTTTCCGGAGGGAGGGAATGTAATCATCAATCGCCCTCCAACCGACGGCGATCTCATGCTGGGCCAAGAGCATCGCCTGGTAGAAGATCGAGTCTTGTCCAAAAACGAAGGAGGCTTCCATTTGATTTTTCGCCTTTTCCAGTTCGTGATCCCCCACTGGCTCCCGTTGAAGTCGTTCCACTTCTTGATCTAACGCCTTTTCTACTTCAGTCACCTCTTTGCCTGGGAGAAGATCTGCGGATACGTAGAAGAGGCTCGGGTCCCTCGGAAGAAGGGAGTGGTCTGCGTCGGCACTGAGCACGAGCCGCTTCTCCCGAACAAGGCCCTTATAGAACCTGGAGCTTTTCCCTCCGGAGAGAATGGTGGCGATTACTTCCAGCACATAGCTATCCGGCTCGCGGAGGTTTGGGACGTGGTACCCCATCACAATGTAGGGAAGCTGTGCCTCCTTCTTTAAAAAGATTCTTCGCTCCCCTGCCTGAGGTGGATCTCTGTCTCTTTCTTGATGAGGAGCCATTCCTTTCGCATATGAACCAAAGGCCTTCTCGATCCTGGGAAGCAGTTCGTCTTTCTTGAAGTCCCCCACGACGACGAGAAAGGCATTGGTCGGGTTGTAGTAGGTCCGGTAGTAAGACTTCAGATCCTCAAGTGTGAAACGTGTGATATCTTCCATCCAACCGATGGTAGGCCAGTGATAAGGTTGGATCTGAAATGCAGTGGCCTCTACTTGTTCTTGGAGATAGGCCTGCGGGTTGTCCTCTGTGCGAAGTCTCCTTTCCTCCATCACCACCATCCGTTCCGTTCGGAAATCCTCTTCCCGAAGAATGAGGTTCTGCATGCGATCCGATTCCAGGTCGAGCGCCACCTGAACCCGGTCCGCACTGATATTCTCAAAGTAGGCAGTATAGTCGCGAGAAGTGAAGGCATTGTCATTTCCACCATTCTCCTGGATGATCCGGGAGAACTCCTCTGGGCCGATCTTCTTTGTCCCTTTAAACATCATATGTTCCAGCATATGGGAGAGGCCTGTCTTTCCCCATTCCTCATTCCGGGATCCCACGCGATACCAGACCTGAAAGGTGATTAAAGGTGCTTTGTGATTTTCAAGAAGGATCACCTTCAGGCCATTAGACAGGACGGTCTCAGAGACGTTTTCCTTCAATCCCGCTTCTGAAATTCGAGCAGAAAGAATGAAGGAGAGTAGCAAAAGAAGAGCTACTCTCCCGGCTGATTTCAATGAAAAATTCAATTTTAGACTCCTTTCTTGCCCCCTCACCCGAGCCCATCTCCCTCAAGGGGAGAGGGAAAGAGGGAATTATTTCTCTTCGGTCAGTGTGACGAAAAATGTAGTACCTCCCCGATTAATTAGAAGAAGTACCGCTTTGCCCAACCTTGTTTTCTCCATGGCGTTCCGGTAGTCATTTTCGTTCTTGATCTTCTGTCGATTCACTTCTGAGATCACATCTCCCTTTCGCAGTCCTGCATCTTGGCCGGCAGACCCCATCTCAACTCCTTCGATGACCACCCCTTCGGCCTTTGCGAGGCCTAACTGTTTGGCGATGTCTGAAGTCACAGTGGTCACCCGGAGACCAAACCACTCTTTCTCAGGTTTGGCGCCTGTTTGTTCCATTGGCTCAGAGGGCATCTGAGCCGTCGTCACCGAGATTTCGACCCGCTTCCCTTCCCGGATGACCTCAAACCGAATCTGCTGGCCCACCTCTCTCTTCAAGACTTCGCGGACAACATCCTGACTGTTTTTGACCTTCTTCCCATCCATTTCAACAATGATATCTTCCACCTTTAATCCCGCTTTCTCCGCAGGGCTCCCTTCACGCACCTGACTGATCAATGCCCCTTCTTTCTCCTTGACGTTAAAAGATTTCATCAATTCCTCGGTGAGATCCTGGAGGCCGATGCCGACCCAAGGTCGGATGACCTTGCCCTTGGCGATCAATTCGGTCATGATCTTCTTGGCAAGATTGATGGGGATCGCAAAACCGATGCCTTGGCCAGGCTGGATGATCATGGCGTTGATTCCGATCACCTGCCCATCGATATCCACAAGAGGCCCTCCGCTATTGCCAGGATTGATCGAGGCGTCGGTCTGGATGAAATCTTCATACGTCCCTGTTCCTAAGCCTGATCGGCCTTTCGCGCTAATCACCCCAACCGTCACAGTCTCTTCCAAACCAAAAGGGGATCCGATGGCAATGGCCCATTCCCCCACCTGTATCTTGTCCGAATCTCCCAACATAGCAACTGCCAGATCCTTTGCTTCCACATGCACGACCGCAAGGTCCGTCTTGGGATCGGTTCCCTGAACAGTTCCTTTCAACTCTTTGCCACCCAACAAACGGATGGTGAGCTTGTCCGCCCCGGCGACAACATGGTAGTTCGTGAGGATGTAGCCTGTAGGATCCACAATCACGCCGGAGCCTTCCCCCATCTGTTTTCTCTTCATGGGAGGTTCGCCGTGCTGTTTGAAAAAGTCTTCAAAGGGTGTCCCCTTGAAGAAGTCTTCTCCAAAGGTCTCCCCGGGCGAGACGGTCACTGTGCGTTCAGAACGGATGGAGACCACAGAAGGCTGGACTTTTCTAACCAACTGCACAAAGCCTTTGCTCCAATCCTTCTCGCTGACAAGGCGGGAGGCATCACTCCATGCGGGGGCCATCGTCACCAGAATCATTATGGATAATGGAAGATAAGACTTCCAAAACCAATCCTTTCTACTTTTCATGCACTCTACCTCCATCTTTGATATTTTTAGACTACTAAGAAGGGTAAGGAAAATAAATACGTTAAACCCTGTATTTTTCAGGGAAAAGGACTGTATTTTTGGGGGTCATTGCTGTCAAAGTTTCCATGCCGCCATGACCTTACCGAGCACACAGTGATGGAATGAATCCCTCTTTTTATGATGGGTCTTCAGATTTCTTAATACTTTTGAAGTACCTAAAAACGATCCAACTCATAAGCAATATTACAAGGAGCACCACTGCAATATGCTCAATTCTCGTCATGTCTTTTTTCAAAGCCTCGATACTATTGCCACCCAGATAACCTATCCCAACCATTAAGGTGACCGTCAATATTGCGGAAGCGGCATCGGCCATTAAAAATTTTATAGCAGGCATCCGCATCACTCCTGCCGCAAGGAATATCTGTGCTCGCACCCCTAAAAGATGTCTTCCAAAGAAAACGACGAAAATGCCCCATCTCTTAAATTTTTCCTCAAGCTTAGAAAGCCTATCCGGAGATATGATTCTTTGGAATCTCTTATGTTGGACCACCATTCTACCATATTTCCTGCCCGCTAAATAGAGAGAAAAATCGGTCATTAATAGACCCGAATAGACGACCAGGAGTGTCGGTAGTGGTTGAGTGATACCTTGGGCAATGAAGAATCCGCTTAAGATGAGGGTTGTATCTTCTGGAAACGGAAGTCCTATGTCGCCGAGGAAAAGAAGGATGAAAATCCCTAAATAGGGTGATTGCTTAATCAAGGTGGTTATTTCAAGCATAACACATTAAAGATTAAATGTTGGCAATAATGATACCATCTTACTTCGCCACTTCCAATTTGAGGAGAATTCCGATCTCATCGCTCGGGTGATGCCTTCTCTTCCGATCCCTCCGATAGGATCCCCTTTTTGATATAGATCGGCCGAACCTTTTCCCTAATTAAAGGAAGTTTTTTTGTGAAAAGAAATGAGCCTAAGATGCATGATGCCCCGCCGATGATTAAGGTCCCAGGGGCTCCGATCTTGCTTGCCAGGCTCCCTCCTAATAAACTGCCAAAAGGTCCTGCCCCCATAAATGACATTGCATAAAGGCTCATCACCCGTCCTCTTTTGTTATCATCGACAATTGTCTGTAAAACGGTATTACTCGATGCCATTTGTACCATCATGCCAAAGCCCGTGAGCAACAACAGGATCAGAGAGAGCCATAAGATACGAGAGAGTGAAAAACCGATGATACCTATTCCAAAAATACTTGAAGCAACGGCAATCATTCTTCCCAATCCAAGCACGCTTTTCCGAGAGGCCAGGTAAATGGCTCCGATGACGGCGCCCACACCAATTGCGGCCATCAGGAAACCAAAAGTTTGAGGGCCCCCGTGAAGGATGTCCCTGGCGAAGACAGGCATGAGGGTTGTGTTAGCCATTCCCACTAAACTGATCCATCCAAGAAACAAAAGAATGGACCGGATGGGCACAAAACCATAGGCATAGGTAAATCCTTCTTTTAAACCTTTCAGTAATTGGGTTCTCTCGTGCTCCCCTTCATCACGCCTCATCTTCATCGCTAAAAGAGCGATGATCACAGCAAAGAAACTAATGCTATTGAGGAGAAAGCACATCCCTTCGCCCAGGATGGAAATCAATATGCCCGCGACGGAGGGCCCTACCAGTCTCGCACCATTAAAAAGAAACGAGTTTAGGGCTATGGCATTTCCTAAATCCTCTCTCCTCTCTACCATTTCGACCACGAATGCCTGGCGGGTTGGCATGTCAAAGGCATTCACCAGACCGAGGAAGATCGAAAGGATGATGATATGATGAACAGCGATCACACTCGTCAGAGTAAGAAAGGCCAAGATAAAGGCCTGTATCATGGATAGTGATTGGGTAATGACCAGGATGTGATGGCGGTTCCATCGGTCAGAAAGAACGCCAGCAAAAGGAGAGAAAAAGAAGCTACAGATTTGACTTGAAAATCCAACCACTCCTAACAAAAAGGCTGAATGGGTCAAATGATAGACCAGCCAGCTCATCGCAATCTGCTGCATCCAAGTACCAATCAACGAGATACCTTGGCCGCCAAAAAAAAGGCGGTAATTTCTATGGGCCAGAGCCCGGAAGATGAGCTTTAGACCTCTTGGATCATCAGACCGGAAGTTGCCCGATCCCATTCTTCTTTCTGAACCCTTTTTCGAAGTTTCCATGCAGCCTACTTCATTAACCTGCAGTAAATTTATGGCACTCTCCGTAGAACGTAGGGAATTCATAATTCCGAGCGTCAGGAATGCAGGAAAAATCAGGCTTAGTCAACCAATATTAATTGCAACCAATTCATCCGGGATTCTCCACGGAAACCATGAGAGGAAAGTTTGCACTTTAGGGCATAGGAAATATGTTAACTTTACTGAGTTACTATTATTTTCCCGCATTAATGATGCAGAAATAAATAAAGTGAATCATGTATTTTATAAGTAAAAACACTGTATTTTGAACTGGTCTGATATGTTCGTGACAGATCAAAAAGGAAATCCCGTGCTCAGATGATGAAGCTTGATATTTTGTTGCCTTGATAAATGGTCGGGAGATGATTATTTTTTCATCAATAAATTGGAGGTATTTAGGGATGGCACAACGTAGAGCAGAAAAACCCAAAAAGATAAAGATCAGTCCCAAACAGCAAGAATTTTATGACAGACTGAAATCGTCTAAATAGTTTTCGGGTAGTAACCGCAAATTATAGCTCTTTTTAATAAGGCGGCAGGTTTCACCGTATCTGCCTCCAGAAATACTGTGTTCCCGTCAAAAAAATACTCACTCCAATGTATTTATTCCATTCTCATCATTGTTTAATAATGTTGGTGCAAGGAGGAAATAGTGATGAGCAGTTATAGAAGAATAAAAAAAACCTGGAGAAGCAGACCCACCATCGAGGGAGCAGGGGTCCATCTGAAACGGGCGTTTGGTAACTCCCAGGTGCCGGAACTTGACCCGTTCCTCCTTCTCGACGATTTTCGGTCGGACAATCCCAATCACTACCTCAAGGGATTTCCTTGGCATCCCCATCGAGGCATCGAGACGATTACCTATGTCCTCCAGGGCGAGGTAGAACATGGAGATAGCCTTGGGAACAGAGGCGTCATCAGCTCTGGTGACGTGCAGTGGATGACCGCGGGAAGCGGCATCATCCATCAGGAGATGCCGAAGGGTGATAAGAAAGGGATCATGGCGGGATTTCAACTCTGGGCGAACCTTCCTGCCTCTCATAAGATGATGGACCCGCGGTACCGGGACGTGAAGAGTCGCCAGATCCCGGAGGTCTCCCTCAAGAACGGGGTAAAGGTAAAGGTCATCTGCGGACCGTTAAATGGGGTGGAAGGGCCAGTACAAGACATTGTCACCGATCCTGAATATTTGGATGTAACGGTTCCAGCGGGAGCCACGTTCGACCACCGGGTGAAGCGAGGTCAAACCGTGTTTGCCTACGTGATCGACGGGGAAGGATACCTCGACCAAAACCGGGACGCATACGCCCACGAGGTGATCGGGAATAACTACTTCGATTTCAAGCGGAACTGTCTCTGCGGAGATGGGACGATCGTCCTGTATGGTGACGGCGACGAGGTGTCGGTGACTCCTGACAAGAATGGCGTCCGCTTTCTCCTCGTTTCCGGAAGACCGATTGGCGAGCCGGTTGCCTGGTACGGTCCCATTGTCATGAATACACAAGAAGAACTGAAGATTGCTTTTGAAGAATACCAGAACGGCACATTTATCAAACACAAGAAAAGATAAATCCTAACGAATCTTCAGGCTCCTAAGGAACGTTCCGATGAACGATGGAAATCTGACAATGTCAGGCTGAACTCCGCTCTTTCTTCCTGTAATCGAGGGACGGACAATTTTGTTAGGTATGCTCGATTACAAGGAGTAATGGAGAGAAGTCATCCGGGCTTTTTCCCGTCGATAAAAAAGCCTGAGGAGTCCTCGTGTCGTTTTTATTTGTTTTGGATATCGCAAGCTTTTGGCAGGTGCAGATAGTGACAAGCTATCCTTAGTTTAGAATCCAGAAATGTTCCCCGGCACCCTTGCTTCCTCTTGGATGCATTGCCATGGGACACCCATGAATTTTACAGATTTCAATCTGTAAAGGGAACCTGTTTGGATGTGACAAAAGGACCTAAAACGGTGTCCATAAACTGAGTGGTACCTTGTTATTCTGTCTCTCATCAAGAAAAACGTCTTGGAAAAACATGTGTCTTCCCCGTTTTCCCTATTTCTTTCTATAGACTACTTCCTCACTTTTTTCTCTGGCTTCGGGGGCGGCTCCCTGCATTCGGACTTGGTCCACTCCTCGCTGAGTCTGCGCAGGAGCTCCTGCTGCGTTTGAATCGAGAAGTCCGCATATGCAGGATCACTTTTCCGATAAGTCTTCTCAATGAAGGCAATGGAGTCCTTGGTGGCACGGGTCTCTGTGCGGATCGCTTCACATTTCTTCAATCCCCGACGGGCTTCTATCGAGGCCTTTGGAGGAGGCGAAAACCAAGCTTTTTTCTTTGGTGTCTGGGGCGGCTCTGTGCATTCGGATCTGGTCCACTCCCCGCTGAGTCTTTGCAGGATCTGCTGCTGCTGCCGAATCGAGAAGTCAGCATATTGAGGGTCCCTTTTCCGATAGGCCCTCTCAATGAAGGCAATGGAGTCTTTGGTGGTGCGGGTCTGTGTGTAGATCATCTCACACTTCTTCAATCCCCAACGAGCTTCGATCGAGTCCTCCGGATGAGGGGAAAACCAGAGATAGTTCTGATAGGCATGATAGAGCGTGACCGAACGGTTCTCTGAAATATCGATGGGAATGGCCTCCATCATCCCCTTTATCATCTTTTTGTCGAGATGGTTCGATTCGATGATCTGTGAAAGATGATCCATCAGGGAGATGATCATTCCGTCACGGCCCGGGGTACTGTGAAGCTCCCATAATTCCGAGGCTTCTGGACAACCCCCATTGCGACACTGCTGGTATCCTTCCTGAACGATGGTAACCCTCTCCCTGAGAAAGCGGGTGATTGTGTCCATAACCCTTACCATCTTCTCCATAGAGGGATAGTTTGTTGGATCGATCCTCCTGGCCACTGCCTCGACAAAGTCGGTATGGCCCTTATAAAAGCCAGAAGTATATTGCTCTTCAGAATAGAAGGGGTGTTCTGTGGCAGAAAGATATTTCCATTCCCCGTTTTCGGAAACGGGCCATCGGAACTTCACGAGACCTGAGCGGGCTTTGAATTCCGGTTTGCCAGAAAAAAAATATCTCAAGCTTAGTTTTTGAACCTTCACCGGAAGTGCCGACTCCCAGGCCTGAAGAGGATGGGCTTGGCTTCCGTCCAGGAAGACATGGCCAATGATCCCGGTATGAGATTCCGTCACCAAAAATAGCGTTCCCGGTGTGACCGAATCGGGAGAAATGCGGACGGGATAGGTGTCGAGGGGGAGGGTCCCTGTCCAGGTCCTCGGAAAGAGATAGAGAAGGGCAGCACGGAAACGTTCGTCCCTGTCCCACTCTGGGTGGGTTGGAAGATGCTTCCAGTCCGTCGACCAGTGGCCGATCAGTCTGCCATCCTTTGTAGTAGCGGCGGCGGGAAGATAGTTGATCCGGGCATAAATCCATCGGATCGCATAGACGGCATCTGCACAATCCGTGGGGATCTTGGACCGAATGAAGAAATCCTCCGTCATGGTTTCATCCACCCATTTTCCAAACCGATGCTCTTCTTCAACCGTCCACCGGCGATCGCCGACTTCCCAAACTTGATCAGGGGATTCATTCGGCCTCTGGCTGAAGCATGGAGTGGAGATAAGAATAATCAGAAAGAGGACAAGAAAAGGCATAGGTCCATATTTAAAAGAATGGCAGAAGGTTGTCAACGGAGAGAACGGGTTAAAGTTTGGGTTGCCTTTCTTCTAACAATCTCTCAAAGACACTTTGATAATCGTTATGTGGAATTCTGACCTAAGACCTTTCTTCATATCTTATGATCTTTATTGGTTGACATACCGCTCAGGTTTACCTATAATCAGAACGTTTTGAAGAGAGTTCTTATCATTATTCAATCTTTGATTCATTCTGATTCATACATCGCATTAAGGTAAAATTGAAAGTTGCTTTTTATGGCACGCGAGGTTCAATATCCGTGGCAGAACCGGACTATGTCCGATTCGGGGGTAATACTTCGTGCGTTCTAATAACTTTCAAAAATGGACGAATTGGTATTCTTGACGCAGGCACGGGAATACGAAAACTTGGACATGATTTTGCTGTTCGCTCCATCGAACAATATGATAATGTTTTCGTTGGATTGTCACATACGCACTGGGACCATATACAGGGGTTTCCTTTTTTCCAACCAGCATATAATCCAAGAAGGCACTTTACCATTTCGATCTACGGGAAAGGCCGAAGTGCCAATAATCTTGAGGGTATTTTCGCAACTCAGATGCAGCATGATTATTTCCCTGTATCTCTGGACAAAATGGGAGCTACTTTGATTTTCTGGCAAGCTGACATAACTAATTTTACAACGCCGAGTGGTGTAAATATTATAGCTTCGAAGCACAACCATCCTGGAGATGCATATGGTTATCGTATTACGGAAGGAAAGACAACCCTTGTTTATTGCACAGACGTAGAACACGTTGGTGGTATCGATCCCAATGTGGTGGCTCTTGCCAGAAATGCTGATCTTCTCATTCACGATGCTCAATACACACCTGAGGAGTTAAAAGATAAGATAGGATGGGGGCACAGCAGTTGGGAGCAAGCCGTGGAGGTTGCTCTGCAAGCCGGCGTAAAGAAATTGGCTCTTTTTCACCACGATCCAGAACACAATGACGCTTTTCTTCTGAACATGGAGAAAGAATGCCAGAGACTGTTTTCGGAAGCTTTTCTTGCAAGGGAGGGTTTAGAGGTTGAAATGTAACAATGGGGTTGTCTTGATTTAATCAACGACTATCTTTTTTCCCCTTCATCTCAGGCGTCTCTTTCAAACCTCTTAGATTGGTCGCTCCAAAGATGATCTGGCTCGGCACACCAGGGGGATGTCAGGAGGGAGTTATGTTCTCGCGAAGGTCCGCCTTAAAAAAGGGAAAGGTGCTTTCTGGAGGGGAATGTCTCTTGACGATCTTCACAATCCTGTTGCTCCTAATTTTTTTGAACGCAGGCTGCGCCCACTATCCATTCAATCAACCCCTCAAACAGATTGACCGACACACCGGTTACCGCGCAAAGTTCAGGGGTGTTCCAGGGAACTCAGAATCGCTCCTCTTTTACCTCACGTTTTCAGGTGGTGGGACCCGAGCGGCGGCTTTCGCTTACGGCGCCCTCGAGGAACTGAGAAAGACCGCGGTCGTGATCGACGGAAAGGAGCGGCGCCTGCTCGATGAGGTGAACGTCATCTCAGCCGTCTCCGGAGGAAGCTTCACAGCTGGCTATTATGGTCTCTTCGGAGAACGCCTTTTCGAGGATTTCGAACAAAGATTTCTGAAGAAAGACATCCAGGGCGCCCTCGCTGCAAGAGTGGTCTTTGACCCCGTCAACTGGTTCAGGCTTGCTTCGGGGACCTTCAGTCGCAGTGACCTCGCAGCGGAGTATTACGATCGTTACGTATTCGACCATGGCACCTTCGGGGACATGGCAGCTCGCGAGGGACCGCTGATTCTAATCAATGCTACGGACATGATCACTGGGACCCGCGTGTCCTTTACTCAGGAGAACTTCGATCCCATTTGCTCCGATCTGTCACGGTTCCCAGTGGCCCGGGCGGCCGCAGCCTCCTCTGCCGTGCCCATCATTCTGAGCTCCATCACACTCCGGAACCACGCGGGACGGTGCGACTATCACCCGCCTGAAATCGTGGAGAGCGTGATGAAGGAACATAATGTTTCAAAGCGTCAGTATCACCTCATTGACGACGTCATGGTTTACCTCGATTCCGAGAGAACGCAGTACATCCATTTGGTGGATGGAGGGGTGGCCGATAACCTCGGCGTGCGGGCCGTTCTGGATCGTGTTCATGCGTATGGTGACTTCTGGACCATGCTGAAGCGATCCAAGCAAGAGGAAGTGCGAAAGGTCGTATTTCTGGTGGTGAACGCTGAGACGGAAGTGGACGACCGGTGGAGCCGATCTGCGGGGCCGCCTCCTGTTGGGACTGCGATTGAGTCTTACAGCTCAGTGGTCATCACGCGCTACAACTTTGAAACCGTCATGTTGCTCAGGGAAAGCTTTGGCCCGTGGACCGAAGAGATTTGGAAGAACCGGTGTGGGGATCAACCGATCTCTCTGGCCTCTGGAGCCTGCGGGGATATCCAATTTTACCTGATTGAGATCAAGTTCGACAACGTGCGGGACGAAGACTTGCGGAGACATTTCAAAAGACTCCCCACCTCGTTCAAGTTGGATCCGGTAGAGGTGGACAGGCTGCGTGCGGTCGCCAGGAAGTTGCTCGAAGAATCGCCCGAATACCAGCGCCTCCTAAAAGCCCTGCGTTAAGAGGTCAGAAAGGTCAGGGGAGACTCATGGGGCGGCCATGCAGTGGAAAGATCAAAGATAAAGCACAAACGTTGAAGACCGCCGTGGGATGGGCGTCTCCCGTGGCGTTGTCGGGGAAGGGGTTGGCGGGGTGGTCATTTTGCTGATCGCCCTCTTTTTCGTAGTGAACCCTGCAACTCTCCTCGATCAGATCATCTCGACCAGCACAGAGTCAGCCGGATTGTCTTGCGGGAGTCTGGGCTTATTACGCCGATAGGATGAAAGGGATCCTTGAATCGGGTGATATAGAAGAGGCCTTGGGGGGGCCAGTAGCATTGGCGATGACCGTTTGCAGAGGCAGACGCAGGGTTACGTCGTTCCCGATTCGTTTACCCACGGGAGTTCTTAACAGCGGGTTCGCTCGTTTAGGCGTGGTTTAGAGACGGACGACCTCAACGCTTGCAATACCTTCGATGCAAGGAGTCTTTAGAAATCGGGGATCACGGTCAAAAGATGGGATAATAAAAAGATAGAATATAGGGACAACAACCATTATTGTTGACCGGGCTGATTGAGAAGGTTGGATGAAAAGTGAATGTATCTGCTATAGATCTGCTGTTTCCCATATCTCCAAAAGTTGCAATTTGATAATCATATATTCAATTTGAACTGTCCAAAATGAGGCCTGAAATTCGATTGAAATGAATGTCCCAGCGCCGGGGTTTTTCAACGAGTTCACGATCCACGCTGTCTGTGGCAATGGTCATCTCTGGGAAATCGGTCAGCAAGTTGGTGAGGAGAATCTGCGAGGGCAACATGGGGAGGAAAGGCAGAAAGAGAGATGCTCCGGCCATGCTGAACATGTTTCGGAAATTGGCGCTGGTAGCCATAAAGACGTACTCCAACGTGTTGGCAAAGGTCGTCCATACTTGGTGATTAAACTTGGAATGGCAATTTCCCATAGCCTAATGATCAGATGCGAGGGAAAAAGCTGGAGAGGGGTAGTCCTTGTCTTATACCTTTGATTTGTGTATTCTATTTCTATGGACCGGCGCGACCTGATTTTGTAACAAGGGGGTTCGTTATGCGGATCTTACTGGTTGAGGATGACGTCAAGATTGCCTCTTTCATTATCAAGGGGCTAAAAGCTGCGGGTTATGCGGTAGACCATGCCCACGATGGAGAAAAGGGCCTTCATATGGCCTTAACCGAACCTTACGACACAGCCATCATCGACATTATGCTGCCAAAACTGGATGGGCTTTCGCTTATCGAAAAAATGCGGAAAGAGAAAATTCGCACGCCGGTCATCATCCTGAGTGCCAAAGGGTCGATTGACGACCGGGTCAAAGGTCTTCAGACCGGAAGCGATGATTATATCACCAAGCCCTTTGCCTTCTCTGAGCTTCTTGCCCGGGTGCAGGCCCTGATCCGGAGGGCGAGTGGCCTTTCTGAGCCAACCCGTCTGACGACAGGGAATTTGTCCATGGACCTTCTCACACGGGAAGTAACAAGGGCAGGAAGGAAGATTGAACTTCAACCTATTGAGTTTTCCTTGCTGGAGTATCTCATGCGAAGCGCAGGGCGGGTCGTTTCAAAAACCATGATCATGGAACATGTGTGGAACTACAATTTTGATCCCCAGACCAATGTGGTCGAAGCGAGGATCTGCAGGCTGAGAGAGAAAATCGATAGGGATTTTGACAAGAAGTTGATCCATACCGTCCGGGGAGTGGGATATGTCCTTAAGGAAACGGATTAGCCTTCGAAACACCCTGGCCTTTCGATTGACCCTCTGGTATGCTGGGATCTTCACCGTTTCTTCTTGTGTTGCCTTTCTCTTGTTCTATACGCTCATTACTTCATGGATCCGAGATCGAACCGATCAGGAACTTTTAGGCCAGGTCAATCGGTTTTCAACGCTCCTTGCCGCAGAAGGGATCGAAGCAGTCAAAAACGGTGCCGTGATCGAAGCCCAGGCCGCCGGAGTGAAAAAGGTGTTCTTTCGTCTCCTCTCTCTGAACGGCCAGGCTTTCTCTTCGTCCAACATGTCCTACTGGAAGAATATCACTGTCAGCGGAACAGCCATAAAGGAGTTGCTTCGAGGCAGTAACCCTGTGTATGAAACCATCACTATTCCAGACCGTAAAGAGAAAGTGCGTATCCTCTATGCCTTGCTCAGCCGGAGTATCATTTTGCAGGTAGGCGAAGCCATGGAAAGTTATTCCCGATTTCTTGATGCCTTTAAAGGGATCTTCATCATCACCATGACCTTCCTGATATTTGTGGCTGCAGGAATCGGTTGGTTCATGGCCCGGCGGGCGGTTTCCGGCGTTGAGGCGGTGACTCGTACGGCCCAGAGGATATCCGGGGGCACCCTTGAGGACCGTGTTCCCGTAAAAACCCAAGGTGATGAAATCGATCAACTCGCGGTCACCTTCAATCAAATGTTGGATCGCATTCAAACACTGCTCACGGAGATCAAGGAGATGAGCGAAAATTTGGCTCATGATCTGAGAAGCCCGATCACCCGGATTCGGGGGATTGCTGAAGTGACCCTCACCAACGGGAAATCCCTGAGTGAATATGAGAGCATGGCAGCCAACACCATCGAGGAATGTGACCGCCTTCTCGACATGATCAATACGATGCTGATGATTTCAAAGACGGAGTCCGGCGTGGATAAACTCTCCAGTGAGGAGATCGACCTCGCAGGCCTTGTGCGGGAGGTGTGCGAATTATTTGAGCCCCCGGCTGAAGACAAAGGGGTGACCCTGAGCTGCAACGTGCCCGTCAGAAGCCATCTTGTCGGAGATACTCGGATGATTCAGCGGATGCTCTCCAATCTTCTGGACAATGCCATCAAATATACCCCGTCAGGAGGAACAGTAACAGTTAGCGTTTCAGAGGATGACACACGGGTCATTATTTCTGTTAAAGATACAGGATATGGTATTTCTCCGAGTGATCTTCCCCGCGTTTTTGAGCGATTCTACCGATCCGATCAGAGCCGGTCTCAGTCCGGTATCGGTTTGGGACTCAGCCTAGCCAGGGCCATTGCGCGGGCTCATGGCGGGGAGATCACAGGCACGAGCACCCCGAATCAGGGGAGCACCTTTACCGTGACGCTGCCGAAATCCGCAAAGAAGTGAGGCGGGTATACTTTGATTGTCACTTTTAGACTTCCCTCCATTTCTTTTCTTCCTTGCCCTTTCATTCCCCTCTTAACTTAAGGGGGGATGAAAAGGATGGGACGATAGACGAAGTTTGGATATGCTCCCCAAACAGATGGTATAGACGAAATACTTATTCTTATCTGCTGGCCTTCACTCTAAGATGCTTCTGAAAGTAAACGATTACTGGTAGAGATACACATACCAAAAGGCAGAGGCATAGCAGAGGAGCTAATGTCATGGCAGCGTTATGGTAAAGATGGCCCCGCCGCTAGGGCTGCTCTTGGCCTCTATACTGCCGCCCTGGAGTTCGACTACCCGCTTCACGATCGCAAGGCCCAAACCATGGCTGGGCTCCCCTGCTGTAGGCTGGGCACTCGCCTTCGAAAACTCTGCGAAGAGCAGGGGGAGATCCTCATCCTTTATCCCGACGCCCTGGTCTTCCACCCAGATTTCAAGTCCT